>MAAC01017926.1_pt1 | contig 24798 bp, 24 predicted proteins | sample 1115981 | NCBI WGS metagenome assembly MAAC01 (sample SAMN04961126, study PRJNA320927) | seawater metagenome | isolation source: sample BD02T64 sea water enriched with oil for 64 days | place: USA:Gulf of Mexico | collected 2013-07-27
GTAATAGCCCAGAAAGCCTATATTTGTTACACTTAGTTGCAAAAGTCTACTAAAATCAAAAATTTATTTGCTATGAACAAATCAGAACTAATTGACGCAATGGCTGCAGAAGCAGGAATTTCTAAAGCTGCTGCAAAGAAAGCTTTAGATGCCTTTATGGGATCTGTTTCAGGAACATTAACTAAAGGAGGAAGAGTTTCTCTAGTAGGATTCGGATCTTTCTCAGTTTCTAAAAGAGAAGCTAGAGATGGAAGAAACCCACAAACTGGAAAAACTATTAAAATCCCTGCTAAAAACGTTGTTAAGTTTAAAGCGGGTGCTGACTTAGTTAAGACTGTGAACTAATTTTTAGTTCATCAGAAGAAATAAGCTTACCGTTCGTGTAAGCTTTTTTTTTGCTCTAAACTTTTATAAAAGAGGGAAATAAATTATATTAAACAAACCAATAGATATTTAATCGTAGTTAATACCCCTTCTATGAATCATAAATATGGAATCCCATCTGTAGACCTCTTAGATTTTCAATCTAGCCATCCTGAAACACGTATAAAATTTGTGGAGGCATTGGGTAAAGCCTATGAATCAATAGGTTTTGTTGCTGTAAAGAACCATGGAATTTCGGAACAATTGCAGGATGAATTATATGAAAATATAAAGGCTTTTTTCAATTTAGATAAAGAAACCAAAACGAAATATGAATTTGCAGAACTAGCTGGACAAAGAGGGTATGTTTCATATGGTAAAGAATCTGCCAAAGACTCCAACCATCCAGATCTCAAAGAATTTTGGCATTTTGGACAATACCTCAAGTCAGATGATCCACTAAAGAATCAATATCCAGATAATATAAATGTAGAAGAATTGCCGGCATTTAATTCAATTGGTAAAAGAATCTATCAGCAGCTGGAAGAAACAGGTGCCACCTTACTAAGAGCAATAGCCCTTCATTTAAATCTAAAAGAGGATTATTTTGATGATAAGGTATTCCGTGGAAATAGTATTCTACGTCCCATTCACTACCCTCCCATTATAGGAGAACCCAAAGGATCTGTTCGTGCTGGTCAACATGAAGACATTAACCTCATTACATTGCTAATGGGAGCATCAAGTGCAGGACTTCAAGTACTAAACAAAAAAGGAGAATGGATCGCTGTAACAGCTCTTCCTGAGCATATTGTTGTAAACGTTGGAGATATGCTTCAGCGATTAACCAATAATAAATTGAAATCAACTACCCACAGAGTCGTTAATCCACCAAAAGAATTTTGGGGAACCTCAAGATATAGCATTCCCTTTTTCCTACATCCAAAATCTGACGTATCTTTGCGTTGTCTTGAGAATTGTATAGATGAAAACAATCCTAAACAATACCCAGACATAACTGCTGGAGATTATCTTTCAGAACGATTAAGGGAATTAGGATTAAAAAAATAGAAATGGCAAAATTGAGTGGCTTGGATCAACTGAATAATCTTTTAAATAAGATAGATCCGGAATATGTACGCGAAGAAGAACCAGAGACGGAAGAAGTTGAAGAGCTAATTCCTCCAGGAAAGCAAAGATTACACATCCAATATGAACGTAAAGGGCGTAAAGGAAAAGAAGTTTGTTTGGTTAGAGACTTTCAAGGAAGTGATGATCAATTGAAGGATCTAGCTAAAAAATTAAAAAATCACTGTGGTGTTGGTGGAGCTGTCAAGGAGGGTGAAATAATTATCCAAGGAGACAAGAGAAAGGAGTTGTATGCCTATTTAATCGATAAAGGATATAAGGTGACCAAAAATTAAAAAAAGCTTCTCTGATTCGATCAGAGAAGCTTTTTTTTTAATGCTTATAAAAATCGATTTTTATCGATATCCAACCATTCAAGTGTACTGTTGCAGAAGATATCTTCTACTACCCCTTCACTGAGATCCATTTCGGTTATGAATTTTCCAATTTCCAAATCCCCAAGCGGGAAAGGATAATCAGATCCTAAACAAACCTTCTTTGAACCCTGCATTTTCAACACATAATTTAACATATCCTCATCATGTGTGATGCAATCGATCCAAAACTTCCCTATATATTCACGTGGATTGATTGGATTATCAATGGCCACTAAGTCTGGTCTACAATTGAATCCGTGCTCAACTCTACCTATAGTTGCTAGTAAAGAACCTCCGGCATGTGAAAAACAAACTCTCAATTTTGGGAAACGTTCAAATACCCCAGAGAAAATCATAGAACAAGCAGCTCTTGAAGTTTCAGCCGGCATACCTACCAACCAAGGAAGCCAGTATTTTTCCATTTGTGCTTTCCCCATCATATTCCATGGATGAACCATGATTGCCAAGCCTAGACGCTCACATGCTTCCCATACAGGATCAAACTTCGCTTCACTTAAGTTTTCATCATTGATATTGGAACCTATTTGAATTCCTACAAATCCCATCTTCTTACAACGCTCTAACTCTTGAACGCATAATTCAGGATCTTGCATCGGTATAGTTGCCAGACCAAGGTAATTTTTAGGATATTTATTTACGATATCCGCAATATGATCATTCAAAAACCTTGAAACATCCAATGCGTCTTTCGGTTTTGCCCAGTATGAAAACAATACCGGTATAGTACAAATCACCTGTACTTGAGTATTGAATTTTTCATATTCCGGAATTCTTATAGCAGGATCCCAACAATTCTGTTCAACTTCCCTAAAGAATTTTTCCCCTTGCATCATTCTGGCAATCCCAGCTTTATGATGTTCGAGGTGAATAAACCCATCATATCCAAACTTCTGTGCCCAATTTGGCATTCTATCTGGCATAATGTGCGTGTGCATGTCAATTTTTAACATCGCCCTGTTTTTTATTGTGATTTTTTGGCACTGGATCATGACCATGGCCTCCCCATGGATGACAGCGCAAAATTCGTTTTATAGCTAGTATCCAGCCTTTCCATATCCCCCATTCCTCGATAGATTGTATTGCATACTGTGAACAAGTAGGATCATATCTACAAGCTGATGGCAACAAAGGAGAAATCCCCCATTGATACAATCGTATTGGAAAAATAAAGATGGCTCTTAATAGCTTTTTCAACATAGTATTTAATCAGATCTAAATTAGCCAAAAATAAGCAACCACTGCGAAAATTGAGCTAAGAAATATCATCTATATTGTTAAATAATTCATCTTGTCTGATTACCCTATTTAGTAAGGCGTTTCAATCTAATGTAGAACACAATAAGATAATTGGAATTATTGAAGAAAAGTCAATCTATTAATACAACTAGAGTTTTATATAAACACCCCTGATCATTCATTAAATTATAGCTGATGAAATAGAACAGGATGAAGTCAAATATGGAATATTAACTTTTGAACAACAACAGTGATTTACCACTTAAAAGAGATACTTAACAATTGTAAAATCGTCCTATTGATCTATATCTCATGATTGAATTCATACAATCTTTAACTATTTCCCATTCAGAATAACGGAGTCAAATAAATGAAATAATCTAAAGGTATTTAATCAGTTTAATAATTTTCTATTACATCACTTCACTGATCTGAATGATAGGTTCAATATTCGTGAAATTGGGTAAATCTCCCATTATCTTTTCTGCATTTGGCCCAAAGGCTGCCTCAAAATCTTCTACAGAATCAAAATACAAATTTCCCATTCCAGCAAACGGAGCAGTTGAACCAGGCGCTCCTCCTCCTAATCCCTTTTCTACTGTTGCCCCCTTTAGAAGCTCACCTAATAAGGCTCCTACCATTGGCAAATGGATGTTACAATAATAATCTATGTCAAATATTTTATTATCTCCGTTTGGGTACAATACACTAACTTTCGTCATTCCTTTTTTCATCGTAAAGTATTTATTTTCTATAAGTTAGTGATTTTTTACTACTCTCAATTTAAATAGGTAATATGGATTCTTCCAATGGTGTAAGAATTAAAATATTCACTCATTACAATCAGGCAAACACATTGAAAATTAAACCGAGAAATAATAGTAACATTTTTAATATATTTCATCTGGACTGAATACATTTGTAAGGATAGAATTCAAATGATATGGAGCACAATAGGATAAAAGCTTTTTTAGATGAGCAACTGACTAATTATTACAATGAAGAATTTATTCCAAATGATCCGATTTCAATTCCTCATCAGTATGAACGTAAAGAGGATATAGAAATAGCAGGCTTTCTAACAGCTATCATTTCTTGGGGAAGAAGAGAACAAATATTGAAAAATGCTCATCGTATAATGGCACTAATGGGAGATAGTCCCCATCAATTTATTCTGGATAAATCAAAACATAATCAGTTATTAAATTCGAGCTTTGTTCATAGAACATTTAATGTGATAGATCTCCATTATTTTGTCCAAGCGCTTCACATTATTTACACTGAAAAGGGAGGTCTTGAATCATTCTTTGAAATTGGCATCTCCCCTGAGGATAAAAATTTAAAAAATGCAATTAGCCAGTTTAAACAAAACTTTTTCTCCTTTGATCCACCTTCAAGAACTTTAAAACACCTACCCGACCCAATGAAGGGATCAGCGGCCAAAAGATTAAACATGTATCTAAGATGGATGATCAGACAAGATGATGCTCATATTGATTTTGGAATTTGGAATAGCATTTCTCCAAGCCTTTTATCCTGTCCTTTAGATGTTCATTCTGGAAGAGTAGCTAGAGACTTGGGACTCATTACTAGAAAACAAAATGACTGGAAAGCCCTCGAAGAGTTGGATGGACACCTTAGATCCTTTGACCCCTTAGATCCTTGTAAATATGATTATGCTTTGTTTAGTTTGGGTGTAAATAAAGAAATATTATAACATGAACTGGAAAAACATTGTAAACAATACCATGTCCAAAGAAATAGGAAAAGAGCTTGTCTATTTCTTTGCAGAACAACCAGACCAAATTCAAGAATTGATAAACTATATAGAATCAAATGATGGAAAAGGATCTAGTAGAAGTGCTTGGGTTCTCACTCATATTTGGGATAGATTCCCTGCTCTGCTACATCCATATATTCCACTATTAATTCAAATTATAGAACAACCTGTATCAGAAGCTATCCAACGAAGCATTATTCGTATTTTACAATACAGTGAACTCCCAGAGTCCCATCATGGATTTTTAGTAGATTATCTATTTTTAAAAATAACAGACCCGCAACAAGCTATTGCTGTTAGAGCATTTTCAATAGCTGTATTGGCTCGATTAGTGAAACTCTACCCAGACCTTCAGGCGGAATTTAAACTTTGCTTAGAAGAGCTAATTCCAAACGCTTCTTCTGGGCTAAAAAATAGAGCTAAGAATTATTTAAACCAATTCCAATAAGCAAAGCCGCATCTAATCGCTTAAAACAAATCATATTTTTTTTATCTTCAAAGTATATGACCTTTAAACCAAGGATATGCTTAAAGAATTTAAAACATTTATCAACCATATTTCAACTTTCAGTGTAGTAGCTTTTTGTGCTTTTCTAGTAATAAGGTCTATCAGCAAATTAAAAAGAAAGAAGAGGTAGCTCCAAAAGCTCCAAATAATGAAGAAGTATTACTTTCTGAAATAAGAGATCTCTTGAAAAGAGATAATATAAAACAAAAAAAAAGCAGCATTTTAAAATGCTGCTTTTTTTTTATTTTATTTATATCAGACTAGTAAAAATAATACTAGTGCGTAAGCAAAAAACCGTATATACCTAAACAATCCGAGCGTCAATAATCTTTTAGAAGAAAAACCTGAAACTCCTGAAATCAATGTTACAATAGAAAATGGAATTGGTAATAAAGCTGCTACAACAACCAAAAATCCACCCCATTTCTTAAATTTCACAAATAGATCCTTGTATTTCTTACTTACCCAAAAATGCACCTTTGGCATTCCTGCCATTAACTTCCCTATATAATAAGCCAATACTCCTCCTATGTAAGAAAGTGTAGCTAATAAGCTCAATAATAACCAAGGATTCACTCCTATAGTGTCTGCCTCTGATTTTGTCCAGATGATGAACAAATCTGGTGGTATCAATCCTAAAATAGTCTCAGAAATAGTAAATAATAAGAAAACTGCCCAACTTTCTGTATTCTGGACAATCAATTCAAACACCTCTTTGGTACTAATGACATACTTGGAGATAAAAAAACCAACAACAAGGAAGACAGCAATAAAAATTCCTAATTTCATTAAATTTTGAGCTAGAAAACTAAATAATCCTGTTCTCCGCAAATAATGATAGTATAATCTACTGGTATTAGTCAGTTTCTTCAAGGTAATATGGATTTAAGGGTTTTTTCAGGGATTGCTAATTTATGCATATTATTTTAAAGTTCTTACAAGAATTATGTTAATTAATCTGATTCAGAAGATTAAAAACAATTTAAAAATCTAATAATAAAAATTTAACACCGTGAAAATCACTTCATTACCTACTACTTCAGAAAGGATTTAAACATTATAGACTACCATGCATCATCTCCTAATCCATTTGCCTACATACCAATCATCTTTTAAAGGTCCAGTAATTAGCTCGCGGAAAAAGAATCCAAATACAATAATGTATTGAATTGAAGTTAAATAGAGGTTTTCCTTAAAACCTTCAATAGAATAAGTGAAATAGGATAACATGATGAGTCCCGTCCAGACAACAACATATCTATATCCAGTTAAAACAGATAAAATGAGTAAAGTTGAAATATACCAAGGGTGTACTGTGGTAGCAAAGAAAAAATATATACTTAGCCCAAAAAGCATATTCTTTAATATTTTATCCCATTCTTTATTTTCCTTTTTTAAAGCTATATACCAAATTATTATTCCACTAATAAGGGTCAAAACAGGTCCTGCGGTTCTGATTATGTTCCAACCCTTTACATGAAAACCAATTTCTCTAACTAAATAAAATATGCTGGCATTAAATTCAAAATGATCAAAATATAGGGTAATTGTCTTTATGATATTGCCAAAAGCTTGACCTCGAAGGAATGGTATATAACTGCATACAAAGAAAAATAACACACTCCCATAAAAGACAAGCAATTGTTTTAAAGGGTATTTCCTCAATAAGAAGGGTAAAAACACAATTGGAATTAACTTCATGGAAATTGCCATTGCCATAAATAATCCAGCAACAACCATTTTATTACTCAATAGATAATATAAACTGACAATTAAGAAAAACACCATGAGCCCTTCCCAATGAATATTCCCTGTAAGTTCAATTATAATAAATGGATTCAAAGAATAGAATAAAATGCAATGGATATTTTTACCCAGCAATTGCAATATCTTCATTCCAAAATACATCGTACCAATTTCAGCCAATAATATCAATAATTTCATACTGAATATATTGGCCATAATACTGTCTGGAAAAACAAACGTTGCAGCCGAAAACACCAATTGATTTAAGGGTGGATAGCAAGTAAAATTCGCTTGTGACAAGTTGCCCATCCCTTCAAATAAGAGTGGCATATCTGAAAAAATTCCTGGACTATTCTCCATCAGCTCAACAGGAGTTCTTAAATAGGGGTTCAATCCATTCAGAAATAATCTTCCATCCCAAATAAACCTAAAATAGTCATTAGACAATAAGGGTTCACTATACAGGAATATTACCCGAGCTGCAATACCAAAAATCAGCAAGGGAACAAATCTATTGGTTTGAAATGCCTTTCCTATTTGAAAAAGATAGGTGCCAAATAAAACAAAATAGAGCGTAAAAAAAGTATAAACCTCCTCTCTAGGAATAAAAAAAGCTATTCCTACATAGGCTATGAAGGCAATAAATAAACTTAGATAGAATGTGATTTTCGAGGATAACATTTAATTAATCAGGGATTTTTTAAAAACCATAAAATAACCAAAGAGTAACAAACCATGAAAGGGGAACATCCCATAATCTCCAAAGTAGATACCCAAGCCAATAGCAAACAGAAAATAACAAGTCAATAATCCTTCAATAGCAGTAACCAAATTCAAACTATTCATATTGTATTTATTCCCTTTCCATGAATCTTTATCTGTGAGAATATTGAACTTTGGTGTTCTTACGAAAGATGATTTCTTACCTAAATAACCTTCCATCACAGCAATTGAATTATGAAAGGATAATCCCATCGAAAATGAAAGAAATAACACAAATGTTTTCACAAAATGAAATATACTTCGTTCCTCTTCTGACTTGGTCCCTTTATAAGCTTGCCAATAGAAAATCATTAGAATAAAGAAACTTAAGACAAAAACACTTCCAATAGAAAAAAGTTGGTCGTACTGAGCTGTTTGATTTTTTATGAATAATATGGGAACGCTCAAAATTGAGATTAAAAATATGAATATAAAAACGGTACTATTGAATAAATGAAATAACCCATGAATTCTTGTGAACAGAGGTTTATCACTTTTTAAAACCGAAAGAGCATTCTTCTTAAAATTCTCTGCTCCACCTTTCATCCAACGAAATTGCTGACTCTTCAAGGCACTCATAGTAACAGGTAATTCAGCTGGAGAGATTAAATTTGGAAGATATTTGAAATTCCATCCAACCATTTGAGCTCTATAACTTAAATCCAAATCCTCTGTTAAAGTATCGTGATGCCAGCCGCCAGCCTTTTCAATACATGTCTTTCTCCATATTCCAGCTGTACCATTGAAATTAATAAAATGCTTACTTGTATTTCTACCTACTTGTTCAATAGTAAAATGAGCATCCAATCCAAAAGCTTGTAGCTTTGTTAATAAAGAATAATCTTCATTAATATGTCCCCATCTAGTTTGAACAACCCCCAATTTTTCATCCTGGAAGAGAGGCACCGTTCTTTCAAGAAAATCTGTAGCGGGTAAAAAATCAGAGTCAAAAATGGCGATAAATTCACCTTTTACCTGAGGCATACTATCTGCCAATGCACCTGCCTTATAACCTTTTCTATCAATTCTATGAATATGTTCTATCCAAAATCCTTGTGATTTGATTTCCTCAACCTTTATTGCCGTAATATCTACGGTATCATCAGTAGAATCATCCAAAACTTGAATTTGTAATTTATCTTTCGGATAATTCATTTCAATTACAGCATCCAACAATCTTTCAACTACATATTTTTCATTAAAAATTGGTAACTGAATAGTCACTATTGGCCAATCACTTTTATCCAAACCAGAATGATCATTTTCTGATTGATTCCTATTTTCAACGTAGGCCTTAACCAAGGTCAATTGAACCAAACTGAATGTAAAGATTACAATTAGGGCAATTCCATAAATACTTAATACAATTACTTCCATCATAAATACTTAAAAATGGTCCATATAATCTTATAACCAGCCAATACAGCTCCTTTTACGGTTCCAGACACCTTTGAAACCCCAATTCTTGCTTTATAATCTACGGGTACCTCAACGGAATTGAATTTCATTTTTGCTGCCTTAACTTGCATCTCTACCGTCCAACCATAGGTTTTATCCTCCATTTTTAAAGCCATCAATTTATCAAATTTGATTGCTCTAAAAGGGCCTAAATCGGTAAACGATACTTTATAAAAAACCTTGATCATATTGGTTGCTAACCAATTTCCAAACACTTGGGGAATAGTCATTGAACTCTTCGCTCTTCGACCCAAAGCTCTAGATCCAATAACCATATCGGCATGACTATCTAAAATAGGTTGCAAAACCTCTGTCATTTGCTCTGGATAATCCGAATAATCACCATCTAAAAAAACAATGATATCTGGTTGTTCACTTTTTGCTTTGAAATAAGAAATCCCTTTCAAACAAGCATTTCCATATCCTCTACTTAACTCCAACAATACCGTTGCACCAGCTTTTTCAGCCACTTCTGCCGTACGATCTGTTGATGCATTATTTGCAACTACAATCTCATCCACATAGGATGGAATATCTGCAATAACCTTGGCTATTGATTGTTCCTCATTAAAAGCAGGAATAATTACTCCTATCTTCCCAAAATCACCTTCTATCAATCCTTCTTCCAATTTAAATAATCTTCATAACTGGTCCATGTTGCAACATGAATTCCCATATCAAATTTTGAAACGGCTATCAATTCTTCTTCTTGATATTTCTGCCAGTAACCTGACTTCATTCCCTTTTGATACTTTCCTTTCTTCATGATGGATTGCTGAGGGAGAAACTCTCTCCACCATCCATCTTTTTCTCCTTTTAAATAATGCCCTTCAGAGACCGCCAATCCCTCCACATCATAATATTTCCAAAATCTAACCTTTTGCCCATTAATGAACCAACCTTCAGCTTCTTTATTCCCATTAGAATAATAACAGTTCCAATAATTACTTTGATTACCTTGGTTAAAGTATCCTTCTTTCCTAACAAGTTGCTCTCTGGCATATGCTATCTGATCGAATTTATTTTCAAAAATAGAATCTATCAAAAAATAATAACACCATCTAGCATCCTTCAAGCCATTTTTATAATTACCTTCTGATATTAATCTACCCTTATGATCGAATTCAATTTGGTACTCATTATCTATTTCCTCTATAGATAGATTTCGATTTTTAAACCCATAAATCAAGCTCAGTAAAAATAGTAGAATAAAGAGCTTTTCAACCATTTTAACAATCATTATTTTAACTGTTTCAAAAGGTCTAAATCTTCATTTCCTAATAGTGTTTTTTCAGATTTAATTCTTCCATTTTCTGGACCATTTTCTAATTTCAAAACTCCTCTTGGACAGACTGCCGCACACACACCACAACCTACACAAGATGCACGAACAACATTTTGACCTTTTTGTGCATAAGACCTTACATCTATTCCCATTTCACAGTAGGTAGAACAATTTCCACAAGAAATACATTGCCCACCATTTGTTGTTATTCTAAATCTAGATTTAAATCGTTGAACCAATCCAATATATGCTGCCATTGGACAACCAAACCTACACCATACCCTTGATCCCATTAGTGGATAAAAACCAACACCAATTACTCCAGAGAATATAGCTCCAATAAATAACCCATATGGCTTTGTAAAATAGCTATGGATACTCAATCCAAATAATTCAGAATTTCCAGAAAAGTAGCCGTATAGAGAGGCCGAAGTCATAACTGTAACCAGTACCAATACAGAATGAATCATCCACCTTTCTATTTTCCAAGCTTTGATGGATTTATCAGAATGTTGTCTAAATGCGTCTCCAGCTGTTTCTGCCAATCCGCCACAACCACATATCCAAGAGCAATACCATCTTTTACCTACATAATAGGTAATTATTGGAGTAAATATTAGAAACATAAAAATTCCAAAAACCAGATAAAACATCCCTAAATTCCCTCCATCCAACATATTTTTTAAATGCCATTCTTCAAAAAAGTAATAATTCAATGGCCAAAGGTTCTTTATGTCCTTAGAAAAATAGGCTTTACCTGAATGAAGACCTTCTAAAATTTCAGGGATCAAATAGGCCAACAATAATTGGGTAGCAACCACAACAGATGTTCTAATCAATTGATACCTATTGTGCCTATATTTTAGCATAAACTTAAATCCTAAGGCCAACATAGCTAGGGTATAAAATGTACCATAAACAAACCACTGACTAGCCGGTTGTCCTTTAAAAAATTGACTCAATGGATCGAAGAAACCAATTAACCCAGTATTTTCTCCACCATCTGTTGCCAAGCCTAAATAACTAGGGTATAGATATAATAAAACGTAATAAAAGGTCAATAGAATACCCACCAACCAGGCAGCTATCCCTTTATTTGACAAGGAACTATGGAAAATACCATCATTTTTTATCCCTGCTGATTTTGTCAAGTAGGTTCTTAGTGAATAAATAACAACACCAAATAATATAGATATTAACCCTAGCCCTAATAGGCTACTACCTGAATGATTTAACAAATTGAAGGAGGCCAAAACAAAAATTATTAAGCCTAGGAATCCTATTCCAGCACCCAGCTTCTGGATACTGTCCATACCGTTATATTCGGGATTTGCAATTGATAAACTTTCTTCTCTTTTCATAGTTATCCCAAATATTAATGTTTTACAAATTGTAAAATTCTAGACCAATTTTTTCTTTTAGAACGAATTTGTGTAGCATTCTTTTTATTAAACTCCTCAATCATCTTTATAAGAAAATCTCTACTTAATTCCGAGTCAAATGATGCATCATTGATATGTGATAATACTTCTGTAATTGTTTTTTTATCTTCAAGGTATTTTTGAAAAAACTCATGTCTTAGTCTGATTCCAAAAGCATTAATTCCTACAAATATTCCTGAATCAAAATCCCAAACCAAATGTATCGCCTTTAATCCATCCTCTGCTTCCCAATAAAAATCTCTTTGCCCTTCCTGTAATTTATTTCTAACTACTCCGTAAGTTTGGTATTCAAGATCAAAAAACTTAGCACTATTGAACCAATGTCCTGGTTTGTATTCTGATTTGTTTCCTGTAAGTGTCTTGGCTAACGTCTCTCCCATTATTCTACCAGTATACCATACTTGCTCTACTGATCCTCTTCCTTCAATGGGTTCAGAAAATTGAGCACAATCTCCTATCGAATAAACATCTGGAATATTTGTTTCAAAAAACTGATCAACAAGAATACCACGCTCAATTGCTAATTCTGAACCTTTTAAAAAATCTACATTTGGACTTACTCCAACTGTTAAACCTACAAACTCACAACTAATTTCTTCTCCAGACTTCGTTTTGATTGCTCGAACTTGACCTTGCTCGTTACTTAAAACCTCATCTAGTTCAGTCATCATCCTCAAATCTACATGATGACTCCGAATATGTCTTTCAATCATCCTTGCTTCCTCTAGAGGAAATATATCTTGCCAAAACCAATTCTCTCGAACCAGAAAAGTCACCTTCTTCCCTCTACTCAAAAGCATTTCACATAATTCGACACCTATCAATCCTCCTCCAACAATAACCGCATGATTGATTCGACTACTCATCACTTCCAGCTTTTCCAAATCTTGTAAACCATACAATCCTTGAACCCCATCCAAATCTTGACCAGTCCATCCAAACTTGTTCGATTTGGAACCTACTGCTATTACCAACTTATCATAGTTTAAATCAGATCCAGATTGTAAATGAAGGGTCTTGACAGTAAAATCTATTTTGGTGACATATTCATGAAGTAAGTTAATTCTATTTTTTTTCCAAAAATCAACTGAGTATGGCTGTGTATGTTCCTGTTTCATATGCCCCATATAAATGTACATCAAGGCTGTCCGGGAATAATGATATTTACTTTCTGCTGAAATAACCACAATTTCATCATCCGATCTTTTTCGAATATGACGAGCAGTGCTGATTCCAGAAATTCCATTCCCAATTATCACAATTTTTGCCATGGTATTTCAGCCTTAAAATATTATTGCTAACTTATTGTTCATCTAATACGCGGAATACTAACATTGCAAATATCAGTATCCTCTAAAATAGTTATTGTCGGTTAACCGACAATAACTCAACTTTAGATTTCTTTATTTTGTTAGAGTAGAATCCTAAATACTCTTAAAGGTAATAAATTGGATATAAATGAAAGCGATCAAACAAATTAGCTTTTTTGTACTTTTTATAAGCCATGTATGTTTCTATGGTCAATCTTCATTTTTTCAAAAAGTGGATAAATTTCTATATGAAAATGTAAGGAATGGATTCGTCAATTATTCAAATATTGAAAATAAAAACGAAGCATTAAACCAATTAGTAAAAGATATTGAAAAATATTCATTGAATGATTTAGATAAAAATGAACGTTTGGCGTTTTATATCAATGCTTATAACATTCTGGTGATTAAACAAATCATCAATCATTTACCTCTTGAATCACCTTTGGATTATTCACAATTTTTTGATGATAAATTTTTCCTTTTGGAAGGAGAACAAAGGAGTTTAAATGAACTAGAAAATACTATAATTCGTCCTCAGTTTAATGATGCACGAATACATTTTGTTTTGGTGTGTGGGGCGGTGGGATGTCCACCCATTATTCCTAATGCCTATTTCCCTAATACTGTGCAGGAACAACTAAGTGAGCGTACAACTGCCGCCCTAGACCACCCTTTATTTACCCGAGTTAAAGCCTCTGAAGTTGAACTTTCCGAAATTTTCAAATGGTATGCCTCAGACTTTGGATCAAGTACTCATTCCATTATTCAATTTATCAATCAGTATAAATCAAACAAAATATCAGAAAACTCAACACTTAGTTACTATCCCTATGACTGGAAAATCAATAAACAAAAATAGATATTTGAAAAATATTTTATGTTTTCTATTTGTACTTAGTTCCTTTATTATGAAAGGACAAAACTTCTTTGATAAAGCGGATGACTTTTTCAAGGACAATGTTCAAAGTGGAAATATTGATTATCCTGCTATTGTAAATCACCCTTCTCAATTAAATGAACTAATCAGTTATATAGAGAAACATCCTTATAAACAAATGGACGAGACGGAAAGAAAGGCCTATTTAATAAATGTCTACAACCTTTTTGTTATTGAATCCGTTGTAAAACATTTCCCAATTAACAGTCCAATGGATGTACCAGGTTTTTTCGAATCTGAAAAACATAATCTAGCAGGTAAAAAATACGACCTAAATGCAATTGAGAATGATATTTTGAGAAGTGAATTCCAAGATAATCGAATTCATTTTGTTCTTGTTTGTGGAGCAATCGGATGCCCTCCTATTATAAACGAAGCCTATACTCCAGAAAATTTGGATCTCTATTTAAACCAGCAAACAAGACTCGCCTTAAATAACCCCGAATTCATTAGGGTTGATCACAATAAAATTGAAATTTCTGAAATATTTTCTTGGTACAAGTCTGATTTTTTAATAGAATCAAAAAATATTAGAGATTTCATTAATCAGTACAGAATCATCCAACTTCATGAAAATCATAAAATTGACTATTATGATTATGATTGGTCCTTAAACCAACTAACCAAGGAAACAAATGCAATTTTTTCTAAGGGATTACCTGAGAATAAGATTTCATTAATTCAATCTTATACTCCATCTAGCTTATTAGGGAAAGGTCATTGGGAGTTTAGCATTTTCAATAATCTATATACCCAAACAAGAGCAGTAGATCAAAATGGAAAGATTTGGAAGGTAAAAAGAGAAAACTATTTTACCAGTAGCCTGAAAGCTATTTATGGTGTATCAAAACAGAAAAGGATAAATGTAGGAATCATTCTAAACCTTAAATCTACTACCTTAAAATCTAACGCATTATCACCCTTACAATTCCAAGACAATGAAATAGACAGTCGTTCTGGACTTGGATCTATCGCTCCCGTATTAAAAATTACACCTTTTAAAAATATAGGTAATTTTTCTGTGCAGACATCTCTTTCTATTCCCTTAGAAACCCAACCTGAAACACCTGTATTCCTAGATAAAAATAGCTACGTTTGGAGCAACCAATTTTTTTATGATATCTCTTTCGCAAAAGATCGATTTCAATTTTTCACTGAACTTGATATAAACCTCATTTTTGGAGATAAAGAGTTGGGGTATGCTAATAATAGTATATCCACTCCAGCAAGTGTTTTTTTGAGTTATTTCCCTAATTACTTAACCACTGTCTATACAATGATACAACATTCACCAAGTTACGGCTTAGGTAACTCCGGTTTTGATCAAAACTTTACTCAATATGGACTTGGGGGGAAATATCAAATATTTGAGAAAATGAATATTGAAATATTAATAACGGACTTTTTTAGAGGTGAGAACTCTGGAATTGGTGAGACATATAATTTTGGATTGAAATATATATTGTAAAAATACTATTGAATTAACATTACATCCATTTTTATACTTTAATGATGGTATAAATAGCAATTCTATTGTACATTTGGTACAATCAAAATTTTTAAAACAGCTTCAACCCTTCTAAATAAACCATTTAGGGTTGATTTTTGATAATAGAATAGAAAAATACAATTTCGTCTGACGCTAAAATGAATAAATTCATCTTCTTTTTCTTCCTTTATATTTGCTCTACTTGGGCGCAAAACCGCACCATTGATAGTGTTATTATAGAAGGGAATAAAAGAGCAAAAATTCAGTATTTACAGAGATTCATTAGAGCACAAAAAGGAGACAGACTTAATATCGATTTACTAAAAGAGGATGCCCAGAACCTCTCCAATTTACCTTCCATATTTGACTGCAGTTACAAAATAGACACCCTGAATGAGAATTGTAATGTCTATTATATTATCCAGGAAAATCAGACATTAATTCCATTTATGAACTTTGGGGTTTCGGATGAAAAAAGTAGTAATTGGATATTATTTGGAGTTACAGAGTATAATTTTTTAGGAAGAGGTATAATACTTGAAGGATCCTACCAATACAACAAAAAGAATACTTTTCAAATATTGAGCTCTATCCCTTATATAGGTATTGGAAATATAGGAATGGAATTAAACCTTAAAAATTGGTCTAGTATAGAACCTTTGTATTTCCCAGATGTAGCAGAAAAAATACAATATGACTACCAAAACAACTCCTTTGAATTAGGCTTTCTTTACCATCTCAATTTGAAAAATTCATTGAGATTCTCTTATTCCTTATTTCAAGAAAAGTATGAACGTATTACCGATAGTCAACCAGACAAGCCACTTTTCGCTAAAGAAATTAAAAATGCTATCTCTTTACAATACAAATGGGAAAATGTAAATTATTTCTATCATTTACACAATGGTTGGCGTTTTTTTGCTAATTCAACTATGGTAAAAAGTAATGGAAATACCATTGGGGACTATATGCAAACTAATTTCAAATTGAGTTATTTTAAAAGAATAAGAGAAAATGGGAATTTAGCAATGAGCTTAACCATGGGATGGGCTAATAATCCGAACAGCCCATTTACAAGCTTCGTAATGGACAATCAAACAAACCTAAGAGGTGTTGGTGATAGAGTTGCCAGAGGAGCATCTATTGCAAGCTTTAATGCAGAGTATAGGTTTGACCTATATGCTAATAATTGGTTAGCCATTCAAAATGTACTATTCAATGATCTCACCACTATTCAAGCTATGAATATGAGCTACGACCAAAGCATGAATTCAGATAATTTCCGCAATTTTAATGGCGTTGGATGGAGGTTTATATTAAAGAAAGTTCACAGTGCTATTTTCAGAATAGACTTTGGATTTGAGACCAAGGATCCGGGAATAAATGGACTGGTAATTGGATTCGGTCAATTTATTTAAAACCCCTCAAAAGGGATCTCTAATTGCGGACTCTGTTTTTCATTACTATCCAATTTACTCATAGAAATCCCTAATAATCGAATAGCCCCTTCCATTCCTTCCACAAGCTCGTTTAATCCCTGAATTGCCTTTCCTTCTAGTAGTTGAGCATCTCTTGTAAAACCTAATAAGGCAATTGATTTTGTCCTTATTTGAAAATCGGCAGTCTTAATTTTCACTAAAAGCAGTTTCCCTTTGCAGTTGCTTTTTTCCAATCGGCGAGATAGTTCCTCACTTAAAGAATGAATTCTCTCTGCCAACTCTTCACTATCAACATCAATATTCTTCTCAAAGGTCCTTTCTACGGCTATTGATTTTCTAATTCTATTGGAAATAACCTCTCTATGATCAATTCCTCGAGCAATATTGTAAAAAAAAATGCCACTTTTCCCAAAAAGGATTTGACAACGATCCTTCTCTAAATGCCTCAAATCTTTCCCTTTGAATATCCCATTTTTATGTAATCGATCCGCAGTTTTCTCTCCAATTCCAAAAAACCTTTTTATAGGTAACGCATCCAAAAAAGGAATAGCTTCTTCCTCAAAAATGGATTTCATGCCATTTGGTTTATTGACGTCACTTGCTATTTTGGCTATAAATTTATTATATGAAATCCCTGCGGAAGCATTCAAGCCAGTTGCGGTCTTTATGTCTGCTCTAATTGAGGAGGTAACATCCTCAGGATCTCTATCTATACATAAATGACTAATATCTAAAAAAGCCTCATCAAGGGAAAGAGGTTCGACCTTATCTGTATATTTTTTAAAAATTGACATGACGATCTTAGAAACTTCTTTGTAACGTTCAAAACGTGGTGACACGAATATCAATTGAGGACATAATCTATAAGCCATCATAGAAGGCATAGCTGATCGAACGCCAAAAACCCGAGCCTCATAACTTGCAGCGGCAATAACACCACGTTCACGACCTCCACCTACGGCCACAGGCTTGCCTTGCAACGAAGGATTATCCTTTTGCTCAACGGAAGCATAAAAAGCATCCATATCAATATGAACAATAACCCTTTTCAAAAAATGTATTTTTAAATTAAATAGTTACAATTGAAATACATGGTAATCTATACCTCCCAATTCAAAATAGCAATTGGGTTTTTCGTTGAAAATTCCAAAAATAGAGGAACCACTCCCACTCATTGAAGTAAAGGACGCTCCTTTAGCGTACAGTTCAAGTTTCAACTCTTCCAACCTTGGGTATAAGGGAAACAAACTCGACTCAAAATCATTCGATACAATATGCTTCCATTTCTCCACAGGTGATAAGATTGCCTTTTGTAACTGCTGGCTGCCCGAAAACTCTACTCCACTATAAGCTTCGGCAGTAGAAGAATGAATGTCTGGACAAATTAATACAAGAAATTTACCGGACAAATCGATAGAAGTCGGTTTAAACTCATCACCTATTCCGGATGCAAATTTGGCCTTGTTTTCAATAAAAAAAGCACAATCTGCACCTAATTTGGATCCATAAGCCTCCATTTGCTCAATTGCAAGATCAAGATTGAAAATTTCATTCAATGCTTTAATTGTAAAAGCAGCATCCGAAGAACCACCTCCTAAACCGGCTCCTACTGGTATTTGTTTATGCAAGTGAATCTTCACAGATGGCAAGTTAAAATCCTTATGTAATATTTGGTAGGCTTTAAAACAAATGTTGTCCTGAGGGTTTCCATCAAACTGAATACCAGTTTGATTTATTTCACAATGACCAAAATCAGATCCCTTGAAAGGAACAACCTCAAGAATATCGGATAAAGGAATTGGATAAAAAACCGTTTCCAAATTGTGGTAACCATCCGATCTTTTATCTAAAATATTCAATCCTAGGTTAATTTTGGCGTTGGGATAGAAAAGCATTTTTTTTTACGAATTTAAAAAAGTAATCATAAAACATGTGTAATAAAATAAAGGAAAAATTAAATTTGTAGCTTACTATCTATTAAAAAATTGACACATGGAGTATTTAGACTTCGAGAAACCTATCCAGGAACTGGAAATTAAGCTGGAAGATGCTAAAAAACTAGGAGATGACACTGGTGTAGATGTTCAAGATACCGTAGATAACATTGAAAAAAAGTTAAGCGGGCTTAAAAAAGAAATTTATTCAAATTTGAGTTCTTGGCAACGTGTTCAAATTTCGAGACATCCAAAACGTCCTTATACCCTAGATTATATAGACGCTATCTGCGATGGAGACTTTATTGAACTTCATGGTGATCGTACTGTCAAAGATGACAAAGCTATGGTTGGTGGCTGGGGAAGCGTTGATGGGAAACCCGTAATGTTCATTGGTCAACAAAAAGGAATCAATACCAAAATGCGTCAATATCGAAATTTCGGTATGGCTAATCCTGAAGGCTATAGAAAAGCCTTGAGACTAATGAAGATGGCAGAACGTTTTAACAGACCAATTGTTACCTTTATTGATACACCTGGAGCCTATCCTGGATTGGAAGCTGAAGAGCGTGGTCAAGGTGAAGCTATTGCGAAAAACCTTTTCGAAATGGTGAAGTTGACCGTACCTGTTATTTGCATAATTATAGGTGAAGGAGCTTCTGGTGGGGCTTTAGGAATAGGAGTTGGAGACAAAGTTTATATGCTTGAAAACTCTTGGTATTCTGTTATTTCTCCAGAGAACTGTTCTACTATCCTATGGAGAAGTTGGGATTATAAAGAAAAGGCCGCAGAAGCTCTTAAATTGACTTCATCGGACATGTTAAAGAACAAACTTATAGACGGAATTATACCAGAACCTCTTGGAGGGGCTCATTACGATAGGTCATTTATTTTTGATCAAGTTAAAAAGACAATCTTAGATAATATGGAGGCATTAGGAAAGATTAGTAAATCTGACCTAGTAGACCAACGAATGAATAAGTTTGGACAGATGGGATCCTTTAAGGAATAGTTAACTCCCAATAAAACATAAAAAAGCCTACTTTGAATATTCAAAGTAGGCTTTTTTATTATAGTAGAAAATCTTTAAGCTCGTTCTCTTCTTTTTGCAAAAAAGGTATACGCTAACAGCGATATCATTATAATCGCCAATACATAAAATTCCAAGCCATCTACCGAAGTAGAAGGAATATTTGTTGGTTCAGCATCTGGCATAGGTTGTGCAATTGCTTGAAGGAATCCCAACAGGGAGCCGATTAGTAAGGATAACTTTTTCATTTTTAATTATTTTAGTTGCAGATTAAGGAACCTCTATGAAGCAAACTATTTTTTGCCTCAACAAAATACTATTCCAATATCTTCTATTATAAATTGCTTTTACATGGATTAATTGGACCATTGCCCAATGGTCAAAGGTAGCAAATTTCGATGAGTTAAACATCATAACACAGTAACAATCAGTAAGATAAAAATCTATTGTTATAAAATTACTTTCTCATAACTGGTTTCCATTCCTCAATAGAATCAGAAATTTTATCCAAATAATTTTGAAAAGCCTTTAATTCTTTAGGCGCTTCTCCATTCTCTATAACTTTTTTATCTGCAGTCCCCATATGTAAATGTATAGTTGATCCTGGTAAATCAGAAAAAAACGTGTCATAGACATCTTTCATTTTCATGAAATTTACTGCATTCATTTCATCCACAATCTTTGAAAAAACAGCAGGATCCATTCGACCAATAAACATTCCTATTTTCTCAACATGTCTAATTCCTTCATATTTAACAATACCATTTCCATAAATGGTCACATTATAGACAGGACAGGTCCCAAAACAACCACTTCTATCTAACTTTACCCAGTCGTGTTGATATGGATTTTCGGCCTGCTCAACTGTTTCCGTTGTATTTATTTTCTCCTTTGATTTGCAAGACATCAGTCCAAAACCAAGTATACACAAACTGGCAAACAACAGTGACTTTTTCATATTCAAATATAAGTGCCAAATGGCGATTTTATTCAATTGTTTATTTACTCTTGAAGGTGGAAAAACTATGCCAAGATAATGAAATTAAAATGGTCAAAAATAAAAACACCCTTAAACCATTCAGTTTAAGGGTGTCATATTATATTAAGAAAAGAATAAATTATTTCTTCTTAGTCTGTTCTTGCATTTTTGTCATATCCTCTAACCTACGTTGCAAACGGTTCTTTTTATTTGGATCCGATTGTCTAGCTTGAATTTTGGCTAATAGATCCTCATCCTTAACAGATCTTCTTATCCATTGTTGTTGAGCAAATGTCATCATATTAGCTATAAAGTAATAATAACTCAATGCAGCTGCATAACTATTCATTACACCTAAGAAGATAACTGGCATGAAATACATCATATACTTCATTTGCGGCATCTGCTGATTAGTGGTAGCTGAACTTTGGTTATTATACAATATTTGTAAATAAGAAGACATAGCCATCAGTAAGGCAAACAAACTAATGTGTTGGCCGTACATTGGAATAGAAAAAGGCAGATCAAAAATTGAATCATAAGACGATAAATCTGTTGCCCATAAAAATCCTTGTTGCCTCAACTCGATAGATGCAGGAAAGAAGTTAAATAAGGCAAACAAAATAGGCATCTGAGCCAACATCGGCAAACAACCACTCAAAGGACTTACACCAGCACTGCTGTAAAGACTCATAGTCTCTTGTTGTTGCTTTGCTGAATCATCTGGGTATTTCTCTTTGATCTCATCCAGTTGAGGCTTTAAAACCCTCATAGCAGCCATAGACTTGTACGACTTCTTTGTAAAAGGATATAATAGCATTTTGATTACCAATGCTACTATAAAGATGATCAAACCATAATTCAGGTCCATTCCATCTAAGAAATGAAATAACTCAATCACAAAGAATCTGTTGATCCAACCAAAAATTCCCCATCCTAATGGAATTAGGTATTCAAAATCATTTTTGAATTTACGAAGTGATTTAAAGTTATTAGGAACATAATAGAAACTAAAATCATAAGATGCATTTCCATTTGCCTCAAATGATGTTTTAGTAGATAACTTTTCTACATAATTTTTTGAACTCCCAAGGGAAACAGTCGCCATTTCAACTTTAGAAAAATCTGATTTTGGTTCCAAAATCGTAGAGAAGAACTGATCCTTAAAGGCTACCCATTCAACTTTATCTATAAGCTCTGAATCATCTCCTACCTTACTCAGATTATCAACTTCTCCATTTTCCTTGTAATAAACCGTAGTTAAATTACGCTCGTTTTCTTCGTTTTTTTCCTGTCTTGGAACATCCAAGGCCCAGTGAAGTGTCATATCTGATCCAGCCTGAAGATAATCAGACATTCCAACAGTGTGAATGCTAAATTTCAACTCATAGCTTTCGCTATTTAATACATATCTGTATTCAATAAAGCTATTTTCATTAACATTCAGAAAAAGGCTAACAGAGTTTCCATTTTCCTTAGCAACAAAATTGAAGTCAGATGTATTTATCTGTCTGTTATTTGCATAGAAGCTAAGATCAAATTTTGAAGAATCTTCATGAATTAAGCTTAATTCAGACTGATCAAATTTTTTGTAGTCCTTAAGAACAACATCAACAACTCTCGCTCCTTTATGAGCGATTTTCACCTTAATTAGATCATTTTCAAGTGTAGAATATGCATCTGATATCCCTTGTACCAATGCAGCTTGAGCAAAAGCACCAAACTTATCTTGATTCAATACCAATTGGGTAGAATCTCCAAGGTTTGCTACAGGTGCAGTTCTACTTTTTTCAGGAGTATTGACTTGCTCTGTTGAAGGTGTTTCCACCTCTTTAGACTCTTCTTCTGATGGAGTATTTAAATTCATCAAAAGCAATAAGAACCCTAGAATAAGCATACCAATTAAGGCATTTTTATCTGTCTTTTTCTGATCTAACATAGTATATTATTGATTCTTTTTATTCAAAGCAGCTTGTACAAAACTCACAAATAAAGGATGTGGTCTTTCTACAGTACTCTTATATTCTGGATGGAATTGAACTCCTACAAACCAAGAATGTTCTGGAATTTCAACGATTTCAACCAATCCTGTTGTTGGATTAAATCCTGTTGCTTTCATTCCCATTTTTTCAAAGTCAGCTTTAAACTTACTATTGAATTCAAAACGGTGACGATGGCGTTCAGAAATTTCTACTTCTCCATAAATTTCAAATGCCTTACTATCTCTTTCTAATGTACAAGCACAAGCACCTAAACGCATGGTTCCACCCATATTGGTAACTTTTTTCTGCTCTTCCATTAGGTCGATTACAGGGTGTTTTGTATCAGGATTCATCTCAGCACTATGTGCGTCAGACCATCCCATTACATTTCTAGCATATTCTATAACTGACATTTGCATCCCCAAACAAATCCCTAAGAAAGGAATATCATTTTCACGTGCATATTTAACAGCCTCTAGCTTTCCTTCTATTCCTCTTTCACCAAATCCAGGTGCAACTAAAATACCAGAAACTCCTGATAATTCTTTTTCAACTTGCCCATCACTTAATGATTCAGAGTGCACCCATTTAACGTTTACTTTACATTCATTAGTAGAACTAGCATGAATAATAGATTCAGATATAGACTTATAAGAATCCTTTAATTCTACATATTTACCTACCAAAGCAATAGTAACCTCTTGTTTAGGGTTTTTCAATCTTTTCAGGAAATTATTCCATTCCACAAGATCAACCTCTTGACCAAGATCAAGGTTTAATTTATTCAATACTACTTCATCAAGACGTTCCTTTTTCATCAAGTTAGGTACATCATAAATGGTTTCAGCATCTAAAGCCTCAATAACCTGCTCTTTCTTTACATTACAGAAAAGAGCCAATTTTCTTTTGATGTTATCACTGATTTCATGTTCAGATCTACATACTAAGATGTCTGGTTGAACACCACTCTGTTGAAGCATTTTAACAGAATGTTGTGTTGGTTTTGTCTTCAATTCTCCAGCAGCAGACAGGAATGGAACCAATGTAAGGTGAACAACAATACAGTCTCCTTCATTCTCCCATAACATTTGACGCAGACTTTCGATATACGGCAAAGATTCAATATCTCCAACAGTACCACCTATCTCTGTAATTACGATATCAAACTCACCCGTTTTCCCTAATAATTGGATACGACGTTTGATTTCATTGGTAATATGTGGTATTACCTGAACTGTTTTCCCTAGGAAATCTCCTTTTCTTTCTTTCTCAATTACTCGCTGGTAAATTCTACCAGTAGTCACATTGTTTGCTTGTGAAGTAGGGACATTCAAGTATCTTTCATAGTGCCCTAAATCCAGATCAGTTTCTGCTCCATCTTCCGTTACATAACACTCACCGTGCTCATAAGGATTCAATGTTCCAGGATCTACATTTAAATAAGGGTCAAACTTCTGAATAGTTACAGAATATCCGCGTCTTTGAAGCAATTTTGCTAATGATGCAGAAATAATTCCTTTCCCCAAGGATGATGCTACCCCACCGGTAACAAATACGTACTTTGTTGAAGACATAGTTCTCATTAAAAA
>MAAC01009465.1_pt1 | contig 24790 bp, 26 predicted proteins | sample 1115981 | NCBI WGS metagenome assembly MAAC01 (sample SAMN04961126, study PRJNA320927) | seawater metagenome | isolation source: sample BD02T64 sea water enriched with oil for 64 days | place: USA:Gulf of Mexico | collected 2013-07-27
CCCAAAAATGTGCGCTACCGCAAGCTTCCATACCAATCAAACATGGAGGTAGCCTAGTGAAGAATTTTAACACTTGTTTGCGTTGTAATTGCTTGTTCCACAATTTCTTTCCTCGTTCGTTAGCTCTATGAATTTGGAAAACGTTTTTTGCTAGATCAATGCCAACTGTACTAATATTCATAGTGGTCGTCTCTCTTACTGTGTGAATTATCACTCTCCACACTTTGGCACATAGATGCCGTTTTGAGTAGGGGCGACCATTCCATTAGTCTGTGACTGTTAGCGATCAACGGGAGGATATTTAAAAGATTAGGGACAAGGGAAAAACGTAACTAATATGTTAAACTTTCTCATTCGGTGACGAATTTCTCATTATTTGTGATGATCCACAGATGTCAGGGCATTTTCATTTGCTTAAAGATATGCTTTCCAACGTCGGTAAAGTTCGCTTCTATCTTGATCAGGAGGCCGGGATAAAGAATGCTATCATGAGTTCATTTGGCGGACGTGTCTAGACAACACTGCTGATGAATTTTAAGTACGTGCTAGCAAAGGCTTAGCTATTAATCAAATAGAAGCATAGATACACCAATGGCATTTAAGAATTCGTGCAATGGCAGGCACAAGCTATAGGAAAATGTCTCCTCAGGCAAATAGAGCAAGCTGTATTAAGACTAATCATGGAAGAGATGGACAATTTAGTTAGCTTCCCAAAAAGCCCCTAACGATGGTTGCGTTAACATTTACTACAAGCCTTAGCTGGATTGTTGCTGCGATAACCGATATTAGTCGGCTATCAGAGATTCATCAGGCTAGGTTGTATAAAAATACTTCTCTATGCGGTATAGACCGTTTCTTTATGCAGGTAAGGCGATGTACTTATTTGAGCGACTGTTTAATAGTGGCTCCAACGCTAGTCGTAAATGGTACGGCTACAGCCCTTATAATCCAGAGAATTATATCAAAATGGCAGAGCTCTTCCGCTTGTTTTATAATTTTACCCATGTTGGCGAAAGAGTGTTAGCGCCGATCTAACCCCGTAGATATTTGCCGCAGAATAAAGAGCTTGTTCAACGCTGCTCTATGGCAGGTTTCTGCTCAAGTGCTAAACTTCAATCTCATCATCAACGTCTTTGCTTTGTTCTTGGCACGCCTGTTCGCGCCGAACGTCCTCGAACATGGCTTGAATGTCAGTGCCGTAACTGGCCCAAACGGCCGATTTAAGCTCATCAAGTAATTGATAAATGCAATGGGCTTCTTCTGGTGTCCAATGTGTTGTGATTTTGATTGATTTCATGACTATTTCCCTTGGTTCTTTTTCTGTCTTTTCGTGGCTTGCTCTTGAGCTTCTTTCATCCGGTAAGATTTTCCTTCAATGGCAATAATTTCACTATGATGTACCAACCGGTCAATGAGCGAGACCACACAAGCAGCATTCGGGAACACTTCATTCCATTCGCCAAAGGGACGATTGGTTGTCACTAACGTTGCCCGTTTTTCATACCGTCTGTTGATGATTTCAAAGAGTAAGTCAGCATGCCGGTTGCTATAGGATAGGTAGCCCACCTCGTCGATAATCAAGAACTTTGGTTTGGCATAATGGTTTAGTCGTCGCCGCAGCGCGTTGTCACCATCTTGTGCCGCGAGATCGTTTAACATGTTGGCCGCGCTAGTGAACAGCACGGTATGACCTTCCAATACCGCTTGGTATCCGAGATTTTGTGCAACCGTTGATTTACCGACACCGTTACTCCCAATCAAAATGATGTTGTTAACGTCGTCGATAAAGTCGAGCTGCATCAAAGCATGAATTGCTTGTTGGTCGATGCTTGCGGGCCACTGCCAATCAAACTCACTGAGCGGTTTGAAGCGGCCAAGCTTGGCGTTATTTAGTCGACGGTCTAACGTGCGTTGTTTGCGCTCGGCTAACTCCCAGGTCAACCATTGTTCAAGCCAAGGCAACTTATCATCCTTAACTTCTGACCAATGCGCTTGTAAGCCAACTAACTTAAGCTCAATGGCTAACGACTTTAGGGCATCAATATTAATCGACATCGTCTTCTCCTTGTTTACTTAACTGATCATAGTCGCTGAGTTTTGCGGGTTTGACGCGGTAACGCTTCACTTTATCCGGCAGCGCAACGGCTATCGGTGGTGGTTGGTGCTTATCGTCACGGCGGCGCTCTAAGATTTGTTGTACGGCTTCGCTGTAAGGCGATTGCGCGTTGAGTGCTTCATCCATGGCGTGTGCAAATTCATGCTGGCCGTAGTCATCAAGTAGCTGGTTAAGCTTTCTTATCGTGGCTTTTAAGAGGTGACCACGCTCGAGTGATTGCTGGAGAAAAGTTGTCACTTGTTCGCAGGCACAACTTAGTCTGTCTTGTCCGCGATGCTGCTTGGCATTCGTCTTAGCGAGCCATAATGCGTTGATATGATCTTCATCTTCAATTTGCTCACCCTTGGAAAAGCTGCGTGGATGGTTAACGACCTGTTTGTCGCCATCAAGAATACGCACCCGTTTGAGGCAAGCACTGACACTGAGCGTTTTTTGCACCAACGGGTGCGGAATGGAATAGTCATTTAAATCAAAGCGAACGTAAGGTGTTTTTGCTGCACGCACTTGACGCCGCTCTCGTGTCTCAAAGGGGTTACTTGGTAGGGGCAATAGGCTTGGTTTTTCTTGTAAAAAGGCCTCACCTACCGTCATTTCACGATGCTCTGGGCAGCGTCTATTACTGCTCACACCTTGGCACCACGCATCGGCTTGTGTATTGAGTTCGTCCAAGGTTTTCCATTGACGTCCGGCAAAAAAATTATCACGGATATAACGTATAGCCCGCTCGACACGGCCCTTTTCGTTACCACGCGCCACCGCTGCCGCCCGTGGTTCAAAGTGATAATGCGCGGCTAAATCAAGTAAGGTAGGATGAAACCGGATCGCATCCCCCTGACGTTCAAGCACCGCCGATTTGAGATTATCAAAGTTATGTTCCCCTCACCGTTATGTTGCCCACTCAAATAACATGATGAAAAATATTGAATAACGTCGAAAACTGGCCACATAATATTCAAAGAGACCGGAGCCATTTGATCAGCTCTGAATCATCTCTCCATTTGCACTTTTGGTGGTGTGCCAAAGGTAAACTCAGCTCTGCTTCACATGTTTTCAATGCAGCCATTTTCATACGCAGACTTATTTCTGCGTAACGATTAGTTGTTTCTAGACTGACGTGACCTAACCAAGCCCTTATAACGTTAACCTCCACACCAGATTCGAGTAAATGTACAGCAGTTGTATGTCGAAATACGTGTGGTGATATCTGGCAGGGTGAGCCGTTGGCCTTCTTCTTCTCTAGTCCAGCAGTGTTACGCCGCACGATCTTATAAATCCCAAAGCGAGTCAGAGGTGAGCCGTTACGCGCAAGAAAAACGTTGTCCTCAGGTGAATAGTTTTTACTATTTTTAACAAGTAACTGCTTTAATAAAGTGACGGTTTGTGCCCAAAGAGGGCAAGTTCGCCATTTATCACCTTTACCATGTAAGTGCGCTCGTGGTTCAGCGTCAAATAGTAAGTTTGCTCTTTTCAAATCTGCAACTTCCTGCACTCGTGCACCAGTGTTATAGAGAAACAACAATAGGGCATGATCACGTAGAGCTAGCAAACCATTAGTTGGAAGCCCAGAAAATAATACTTCAATATCATGACGGTCAAGATAAAGTGTTTCAGGCGGAGGGCTACGCTTGACTGGAATTGCTGCAACACGTTGCGCTTCGGCTATCATAAGTGGGTCACGACTGGCTAGATATTCGAAAAATGTCCGTATAGCCGCCTTTCTTTGATTGCGAGTTTGGATCTTATTCCCACGCTCTTGCTCCAAATAGTTTAAGAAACGACGAACACGATCACTTGTTAGCTCAGCCGTTTTTAACCGGGTGATGTTATGATTAGTATCTTTGGCAATGAACTGCAATAACAGGCAAATTGCATCCCGGTAACTTTTGAGGCTTGTCGGTTGTAAACCTTTCTGGCATTTTAGGTGGTCTTCGAAAAACGAAAAAATAATCTGCCCAAGTTTAATGCTCATGAGTTAGCTCCTTAGCATAATCCTCAAATCTCTGATTTGCTTCTTTGAGTAACTCATCGGTAATTGTTAAATACCAAGCCGTGGATGATGGATCAACATGTCCCATAAAGGTAGATAAGTTAAATAATTTTTGACTGGGATTTATCCCTGCTCTATACCAACCTAATAGCGTTTCAACGGCGAAAGAATGTCGCAAGCAATGCAGATGAGGTGCCCTAATACCAGGTAAAACCTTAAAGCACAGTTTAAGCATCAGCTTGTGAAAAGCTTGGCTGACTGTTTCAATACGTATTGGCTTTCGTTGTTCAATACCTGAAAACGAAAATACAGGATCGCTAGGCTTCCATTGCCCATACCACACATTACCTGATGCCAAATAGGTTGATATGGACTTAGCAATTTGCGGACCAAAAGGCACTAACCTCGTCTTGCCAAATTTACTCTTGTTTATCACAAGCAATTGTCGTTCAAGGTCAATTTCATCATACTTCAAGTGCACAACTTCTCCGACTCTAAGGCCTAAACCATACATCAGGATAAAAATGAGGGTATAAATATGGCTACGATGAAGTGCGCGTGAATTGTCAGGTAGCTGTGCCGTCAATGAAAAGAGTTTGGTGATCTGCAATGGTTCAAATAGAAACGGTTTCTCCTGTGAAGTCGTTCTGCGAGGAGCAGTCTTGACAGGAGAGCATAGCAACCGTTCCTGCGTGACTAACCAATCAAAGAAGCAACGGATTACGCCAAGCAAGTGATTGTAACTGCGAGGTTGATTTCTTGGGCGAGAGATAATAAACGAATCGATCAATGCTGGTTGTACTGCCGTCACATTGTTAATCTTCTGTTCAACAAGATAATTGTCGAATAATTTTAGTGTTCTTTCTTCATTATTGAACTTACGCCCTAATGCACGTTTATATTGCAAATATGAGTGAATATCCTTGGAAATAAAACTGTTAAAAAAGATGTTCATAGTAATTTCTCCCCATGCCCCATAGCAACTTCCCGTAAGGCTTCCAGATCTACTTTAGAATAGATGGCAGTCGAACTTGGGGACGCATGACCAACATAATCACCGATCGTCTTGAATGAAAAGTTGGCATCAACAAGTCGCTGCACACAAGAATGGCGAAGCGTATGCGATCCCGGTCGAGGAACCGTGATACCTGCTTTGAGCAAATAATGTTTTACTCTGCTGGAGATACAACCAGACGTGATGGCTTTCCTCGGTGCCATAGTGCGGAAAAACACATGGCGGTCTTCGGTATTGGGGCGACCTTCTTTGAGATATTCCAAAATGGCTTCACCAACGACAGATGATAATGGGTAAGCGGTTGAGTGTCCCGCTTTGCGCTCAGGTATCATTAATCGTTCTTGCTGCCAATCAATATGATCCAATGTTAATGCAGCTACCTCATAACCGCGTAGACCGTAGGTGATAAGTAGCAATAATATAGCATGATCCCGTTTACCTAGTTTAGTTCGGCGATCAACGGCATCAAACATACTTTGCACGTCACCCCAGGAAATCGAACGAGGAACATCGGCCAATTTATACTGTCGAGGAGACTCAATAGTCGAGCTGAGATCTCGCAGATGAAGCTGTTCGCTGTGCAAATAACGTAGAAATACTCGTAATGTACTACATAAACCCGTCATCGTGGTTTTGCTAAACTGATTATTGTCAATGATGAAAGCACTGAGGATGGTCGGTGACAGTTCTTCGAGTTTAAACAAATTAATACGCTTAAGATATGCCTCAAAGCTCCGAAGATAATGACCGTAATGAAACAAAGAACTATTTTTTAATCCCCGCTCTTTGCTCAAGTATTGAAAAAACTTCGGCGCTTGGTTAATAAAAGGAGTGGAAACACTTCGTCGTGCACGGCTTCCGGGGTGGTTGGATAAAATCAGAGATAACAACTGATTAACAGGTGTTTGGGCCTCATTCGCTACCCACTGTACAGCTTGCTTAGGGTTTTTGGCATGAAGCTTCACCCAGTGTGCAACAAAAGGCTCGATATGAGCAGGTAGATCATCCCAACTCAATGCGCCTCGACATTGTGCAAACTCACCAAATTGTTTTAGTATCGGTACTCTACGATAAACAGTACGTGAACTGTAGCCATGTTTCGCCAACCATGTGACATAACGTTCAATAGGCTCCCCTAACCATGATCCTCTGATATTATCGATAGTTTCAATCTTTAAAAAATAATGCTCTAACATAACAACCTCAATTCTAAAAAGGTAAAGATGTACCTGCTTAGACAATTGAGCATTTATTTATGTGGCAAAGATTGAAGAGATTAGATGTTAAATCAGTAGGTTAATAATTGGTGGCAACATAACGCTGAAGGGAACATAAACCGGATTATGTGTCGCGACACATAATCCGGTAGCAGTATTTTGGGCAGACCTTGCCATGCTGCGAACGCCGCGACATGGCCTCGTAAAAAACTTTCCATTTGTTGATTAAGGTAAAAGCGTAGAAAAATGCGACGTGACCAACTCAATACCATCACGAACGCCATTAGCGGCCGCCTAGCCTTACCGATTTCAATGTGCCCAAAGTGACCCCAGTCGACTTGAGCCTGTTCACCAGGCAAGGTTTTTAAGCGAAGATAAGCTTCTGGTTGCTTACGGGGTCTAAGTTCACTGATGCGTTGTCGAAACATACTTTGGCCACCGCTATAGCCACGTTGTTGGGCCATTTCATACAGCCGCGCTGCCGTTAGTTTAGGGAATTGGTTAAGCGTCTCGATGATAAACGGTAAATAGGGATCCATTATTGAGGGGCGTAATGCACGCTCTATTTTTGGCAATCCGGCGTGCGCTAAGACGCGATCGACTACCGAATAATGAATACCGAGTTGGGTGGCAATCGTACCGGTACGCCATTTCTCGACAAAATGGTAGCGCAATATCTTTGTTTCAACCTCCTTACTAACAGCCATGCTCACTCTCCTCTAACCATTTACTTCGGTCGTCGCCTAAATGGACGTTCAAATCGCGTACGGTCAACAAAGTCATGGCGCAAAAAAGGCCCACAGACCGATTTACAGTGATGGCAAATCAATATGGACGTGTTTTTTGCGAATTGCTTTGTTTCGAACGACCTATTCACTGTAGGTTTGAGTACATCATGAACGCTCATTTCAATGGAACACTGATGCGTTACTTTTTGTTTTTTCCTCGCACGATAACGTTGTTGACGTTGTGCATTATTAAAATGACCGGCACGACTTGCTTGATACTTTTTAGCCGCACGTTGCAGAGACTCACTCCGCGCTTTATCGCTACACACCTTGTTGCAGTAGCGCTGCCCGCGATCACATCGGCGACAGATAATTGTCTGGGCATGGCAACGACAACAAGAATAAAGACGGGCGGATGTTTTCATCGAATAAAAGGTCGATGAGGGCTAGATTTATGACCAATTTATGCAACACTTAATTGGATTTGTGCAACAGCACATTTTTTGGGTGTGACGTCAATTTTGACCGCGAAATCTAAGGTGGCGTCATACCGTTCTCAACGACACCTTTTGTTTTAGCTCTTAAATTCAATCTCTGCCTATTAAATTCATTTATCAGTAACAAACCTGAATCAAAAACTCAGTATTCTTTATTAAATTGATGAAGTGAAATTCTTGGCTATTTAAGTTATGCGGCAAATAACTGCGGTTTTAGAGTGGTGTTAACAAAGAGCTCATAAAACCCCAGCTATGAGGCTAGGGTTAGCGAAAGGGCGAGTATCATATGAAAAAATAATTTACTTTGATAGGCACTACAGTTACTAAATATTTCAGTATGCTGCTAAGCAACTAGTTATTAGCTCAATCATTTAGAGTAGTTATAACAATCTAAAACGAAGACAGAGTAAACTAGAACGAATAAATACAAATCAAAGGGTGGATATAAGTCCATGATTTGTAAAGGGTATTGATGATTACCTTTATCTTCGTTTTAAAAGTTAATCGATATTGAGTTTTAATATCGAAAACTGATAATGACTTTTAAAATTCAAATTAAAGTCAGTGTATTTCACCAAATATGTGTGGTAAATCACACTGAGAATGGGTTTGTCTCAGTGGTGGGTTTATGCTGTTACTATATGGCCATGTTGTAGTTGGGTGTTGGTATCGTATTGTGGCTCACGCAAGGTCAGAGACGCTTAGCGGCCTAAGGTGTGTGAAACTCTGATGACTTTAAAAAATAAGCATTACTACGTGAATTAATCAGCAGGTTGATGCAGAAATCGTTGTAGATTTTATTCTCAGGCACGTTTTTTTATTGAAATTTTCCTTCAAAGATTAAGATGTTTAGTTTTCACACACTCAGGGCCAACTTGGGACACTGGGCTTTTAATTTCTATCTCACTAACGCGCAAAAGCGACTTGGCTCATATTAACATTGGGTTTGATGTTTGGGGAGTTTTTGAGATACATTTATCATGCGTTTAATGACGGTGCGTAGAGCGGAGGTTAGGTACTTACCTGAACGGATTAAGTATGGTCTTTATCAGGAATGAAAGACTATATTTTGTTGGTTAGCGCCCTTGGTGCCTGGGTAGTGGTTGCCAAGCGGCGGCGGCAATCAGAGGATGCTTCAGACCAGTAGTGATTCAGACTCGATTGACAGTCGGGTACCTAGCAAAGGTTAAATAACTGTTCCTAATACCTTAGCACTATTATAATTATTTATTTAGATTGATTTTGAGCAAGTTCAATTAACTACAACGCTAGGTGAATAGCGGCTGGTGAATCCAGCCGCAGTTACTGCACTTATTTTACAGTAATGGTAATTTTCTCTGAGACCACAGGGAAATTGTGAGGGATATGGGCTTTGTCCCCTAGAATAAGTTGCAGCGTGTGTGTGCCCGAAGCGAGTGTCAGCGTGGTTTCAGTTTGACCGCCACCAAAATGCTTTACCTCTTTCGTCATGGGCTGATCTAATGGAGGAAGCTCATTACCGTCTATGAGTAAGTGGTGATGTCCTGTGTTTGCTTTCTTTGTCCCTGCTGGGGCAACGCCCATGCCGCTTAACCCAAATTTAACAGTAAAGGTTTCAGATACTGTTTCTCCATTCGTAGGTGAGATGATGTAAGCCTTGGCACCTTCTGCTGATGGAGTCAGAGATGCGGCAATAGCATTAACACTCAACAAAGAAGTTAACCCCAGCGCTATAACTAATTTTTTCATTTGTTTTTATCCTTGTTGTTGGCCTCTGTAATATAGAGGCATCCAATATAATTCTGGCCAGCATAGTACCTGAAATAAGTTCTTGGATAAATAAAATTGACATAGATCAATCTTTTATAAAAATTTTTATTAAGGGACTATTTGTTAAATAAATCATTGCTTCAATGTTACTCTCAAAACATACTTACTATATACAGTTCAAAAATAAACCTTTAATTATTCATCGCCAAGGTGATTATTGTGTGTGGGTTTTAGTTTCACTGACATTTTTCCAGAAGCGTGAAACTCAGAAAGCCCGTATACAATAGCTACTATGGAGTGTATAAATTCATCATAAAAATACTCACGTATATTCATGCAGCATATATCCGATTATTCCGCTAATATTTAGATCATCCAAAAATAACTATTTATTGATATGTCATCTAATCCTGATCAAATAAAAAATTGGTTTTCTTCTACCGAAGTCATGACTCAACTTAAAATATCTGGCTGTGAGCTAATACATCGTCGAGAACGTGGAGAGTTGAAATTCAAAAAGAAGGGGAATGCATACTTCTATCAATTGCCTGAATCCATCAGGAATGAAAATGTCGATAAATAATCTGAAAGAAGAAATTATAAATTGGCATCAAAATCGATATCCTTCAATTTGTAACGTTCCAAATGAAGAGAGCCTAAATGCATTAAATGACTTGTGCTTAAAGATATTAATGCCCATTCAGAAAAATTTTGGTGATATTCATATAACTTATGGCTTCACATCTAATTTCTTGCTCTCACAAATAAAAAAGCTAAATCCTACTCATATAGCACCTAACCTTGATCAACATGCATCGCATGAGTGTAATACTTTCAACTAACCAAGCATTCGAAGTTAGAGTGCAAACCTGATTTGTAAATAATGATAAAGATGAAACAACGGTTAGACCACTGGATTGAAGACCTGTGGGGCGATTCAGCAACTTTTTTAAGAATGCTTTGGCGCTTTTGAGGACAATCTAGCGCGGATCTCATCGTGGAGCTGGGCCTAATATATTGGTAACCCAAAAAGACTCCGAATACATTAGCGCAAACCAACTACTTTATCGATATTATTACTTGCAATATCGAGGCGGACCATACATTCGCCCCCCCAAGCGAGTTACAAATCAACAAATTTGTGACAAGTTTTACTTGACCAACTTTGATCCGTGGCAAGGCACTAAGGGAGTCAGCGACAGACTGCAATATTAACTTAAAAACATCATTTAGATGTCAGCACCTATTCTCCAATTACCAGCGACCACAAAAGCAAGGTTATTGGAAGGTATAATTAAAGTGGATGAAACTTTGTTTACATGTTTAGAAAAAGAAAACAGAGCTCTTAGCTGGAACATAGCCTATTTTAAAATGACTGAAACTTTAGCTTTAAAATCTGCATGGCAATTTACACAACCGCCGATCATTGTTTTAAAATCATCACCAATAAGCGTTAAGTTTTTTCGTTGTGCATTTTTTATCATATTTATTGCAGCATCATGCACGACATTATCATTGGCTTTAAATTTGAGCATATCTGTACCCATCGCCTTCATTAATTTCATTCGTGTTTCCATACTTGCTTTTGGGTGTTCTGCAATATTCTTTGCTATATCCTCTATTTTTGTAAAATCTTCCGTTAGGATCGCTGAAGTAAGCTGCTGTGTATTAGCCAGCAAGCCTTGCATTACTAACTTCAAGCTCCCCTCTGTAGCAGGAACTGATGATGAGCTACTTTCATTTGCAATAGAAAAATTAACAGCTGTTGTTAACAATAGCGCAGCACCAACGATTAATATTTTTTTAAAAATAAACATATTTTTCTCCAGTTTTTATTTTTTAAGTTGTGATTTTATTTGTATTATTAACTCTGTAAGTTTTGTTCGGTCTCTGGTTTATTGACTTTAGCAAAGCCAAAATCTTCTAGAACACAATAAAGACATGGAATAACAAAGATGACTAATAGCGTTGAGGTCGCAATACCAAAAACAATACTTGTTGCCAATGGAATTAATATTTGAGCCTGCGAGCTTGTTTCAAATAATAAAGGCGTCATACCTGCTATGGTGGTAATAGAAGTAAGCAATACCGCCCTGAATCTATCGTGACTCGCTTTCACCGCAGCCTCATGCACGGTTAAACCTGTTTTAACTCGTTTTTTAACAAATTCCACCAGTAATATTGAATCATTTACCACGATACCAGCAAGTGAGATAAAGCCCATCATCGACGGCATCGTAAATTGTAAACCCATTAATAGATGCCCCCAAATAACGCCAATCATTGCTAGCGGTATTGCAACAAGTACAACAAAGGGTTCAAGGTAACTCTTAAATTGAAATGATATTAAAATAAACACACCAAAAAGTCCCACAACAAAAGCTCGAACCAAAGAAAGCTGTGTCGTGCCGGCATTTTTAATTTCACCCTCAAATGTTAACGCTAGTTCAGGGTAGTCTTGCTCAAATTGTGGAAGCCAACGTTTGGTAATATCCGCAAGCACCTGCTTGGTGTTGTTTTTATTAACATCTATATCGCCATAAACCGTTATAGTTCTTTGATTATTTACACGGCTAATTCGTGCAAAACCTCTTGATGGCTTAATATTAGCAACACTTGAAAGCGGGATAACGGCTTTTGTTTGAGGATGAATAATTGAAAAAGTATCAAAGTCTCTATACTCATTTCGAGAGGCTGAATCAAGCTTTACGGTAACTTCAAAAGTATTCAAACCAACATTTGTTTCTAATACTTTAGTACCTTGAAAAGCACTACGCATTTGGCTAGCAATAGTTTGTGCGTCTATGCCTAAATTTAATGCGCCTTCTTTTAAGGTAATCGAAAACTCTGGTTTTCCTGGCCGTAAATCATCAAAAATATTATCAAGCCCCTCATAACCTTTGAGCCATGATTGAAGCTCAAATGAAGCTTTTGAAAGTCGATCAAAATCCTCTCCTTTAAGTCGAATTTCAATCGCTTTTCCACTTGGCCCTATTACTGGATCTTTAAAAGAAATAGCATGTGCTTGTGCAATAACACCGGCTCTTTCTCGCCAATAATTAATAAATGGCTGTGTACTAGTTTGACGTGATTCTGCGGTCAGTAAATCTACTTTTATGGTGGCTAAGTGAGGGCCTAATTCAAAGGCATCTTCATTCTCGTTATAGCTGACAATAACCGCTGTTATTAACGGCTCTTGTTCAAATTGTTGAAAATGAGCAGAGGTTTCATCTAACGCAGCACGTAGCTGCTTAACTACCGCCTCGGTTTGTTTTAACGGAGTACCTGAAGGCATTAAGATACGCGCTTGTACCACATCACCTTCAATGTTCGGAAAAGCTGAAAATTTCAAAATGCCTGAGGCTAGTATGCTAATAGAAAATAAAAATAGCGCAACAATACTTCCTAAAAAAGCGTAACGAAAACGAATAAGCAATTCTACAAGAGCCGAAACTCTATCTCTAAAGTGTTCAAATTTTTGTTCAAATTTAACTCTAAATGCAGATGTGCTTTTGTCTTTAGCATGAGATAACGAATGGTTTAAGTGGTGAGGAAGTATTAGAAAAGCTTCAATAAGTGACACGCTGATCACTGTTAATAAAACAATAGGGATAACTTTCAGTACTTGCCCTAAGTCACCTTCAATAAAAATTAACCCTGTAAAAATACAAGCAGTGGTTAAAAAAGAGGAAATAACGCCGCGAGCAACAATTTTTGTTCCTTCAATTGAAGCGGCTAATGGCGAAAGTCCTTTTTTAATTTGGCTACCAATGGATTCAGAAATAACAATAGCGTCATCCATCAAAATACCTAAAGAAAGAAGTAATGCCACCATAGAGAACATATTGATAGAAATGCCAAATATATTTAGAAAAAACATACTGGCAAGAAAAGATACAGGCAAACCCATTACGACCCAGAAGGCATACTTAAAAGTAAAGAACAGCCACATTACTGCAAAAACAAGGATCAGCCCTTGCCAAGCATTTGTTGAAAGTAAGTTAATTCTGTCTTTAACAATACTCGTCGCGTCTTGAGTTAGGGCTAGATTAACACCGTTAGGCAATTGAGTTCGTTCTTGAATTAGCATCTCTTCGACAGCCGATAGTACACGCAAGCTATCGTCAGTAGTATTTTTACTGATGGCTAAAATCGCAGCGCTTTGTCCGTTAAAAGTCAGTTTATCTTCAGCTAATTCAAAAGTATCGGTAATTTTTGCTATATCACCTAGAAGAACGTCGTTACCGTTATCACCACTCATCATTACAATATTAGCGAGATCTGAAACTGTTCTTCTTTCATCGCTAAAACGTAATTGTGTTTCTTGAAAGTGGGTTTCAACGGTACCGACAGGTAAGTCGACATCTTGCTTAGCAATGATATTGGCAATATCTTGCAAACTTAATCCGTAACGTCTGATATTATAACTCGGTACAGCCACTAAAAGTTGACGATCAGAGAAGCCTTTTATATCAACCAAGGGGATATTTTCGTGACGCAGTAGTCGTTGCTTTATTTGCTCTGCTAAGGCTTTTAACTCTGCTCTAGGTAAATCAGCGGTTAATGCTATTGATACAACACTTTGAACACGACCTACCTCACTAACAATAGCGGTCTCAGCTTGATTTGGAAAATCACTAATACCATCAACAGCACTATTTACGTCATTTAAAAACTTACTAAAATCACCCTGTTCAAACATTTTTACGGTCATAATGCCGATATTTTGGCGAGCTTGGCACACTTTCTCTTCAACAAAGCTAATGCCATCAAGTGCATCTTCTAATGTTAAGCAAATACCTTGCTCTACATCTAATGGTGTAGCCCCTGGATATGGCACCTGTACTTGCACAGAGTAAGCTTTAACCTCAGGAAATGTTTCACGTTTAATTTGTGGTAGGGTGATTAAACCAATAGCAAGCAGCAAGATCATCAATAAGTTAGCAGCGGTTGGATGAGCTGAAAAAAAGCGGATCATAACTTATCTCCGTCCTCTTTTGCTGATACTTGGCTTGGTTTTTCATTTAACCATAATGCCATTTGTTCTGTCGTATTTTCATCAAAAATGGGGGTGACGGTCATTCCATTTACCGCAGGAAAAAGATCTGAGGTGATCACTTTATCTTTAAGTTTTATTACGTTTGACGTTAAGGGGTCAAGGAGTAATAAATCACCATGGTATTGGATTTTCCCAAGGTTAATACGATTTAATTGATTTTTGTCATCAATAGTAAAAATTTGATTGTTGCGTAAAGTAAAACGTGGAATAACAAGCATATCTTTAGGTTTAGCTAAAAGTACAACTTTCATGTACATGCCTTCAAGCAAGGGGGGTCTGGTACCGGGTAAAACATTTTTATAACTGTCGGTAACACTTATCATAATGCCAACAGTGCGACTTTTAGCGTCTAAATTATCACTAAAGCGTTCAACTTTTGCTGACCATGGCTTAAAGTGTCCACTAGGGTCTTCAACCATAGCCGATAAACCAAGCGATTTTAGCACTTCTTTCATGCTAGGTGATTTTTCATTATTGACAAAGGCTTGCGCATTGAAGTTTTGAGCAAATAAACGAAATTGATCTAAAGGAAATTGAGCATTGATAATGACTTTGCTGAGACTAAACGCATCAAAAAGTTGTCCTGCGCTTGCTAAACCACCGGCGGTCACGAATTGATTTAATTCAGTGTAAACTTCACTAATTCGGCCATCAAATGGCATGTTTATTTGCGTTTTTTCTAGATCTCTTTGACTTTTTTCTAGTTTAGCTTTTGAAATTTCAAGCTGAGCTTTCATCACCTCTAACGTTGAAGGTAAGGTTGTCTTTTTATTGTCAAGTTGTTGCACTTCTTGCTTTTGTCTTAATAAATTTTGTTTTTCGCCATTTAACGATGATTTTGAGACAACACCCGTTTTATTCAACTTAAGCATACGAGCATATTCAGTTTCTCTAACCATTAACTTCTCAAGAGCTAAATCCAGTTCAAGTTTATTATTCTCTATGGTTAAGGTCATTTCTTGCAAATTTGCCTTATTCACTAATAAGTCTGCTTGCGCCTGTTTTATCTGCAATAAGTAATCTTTATCATCAATAATTAATAGCAAGGTACCTTGTTCAAATATTTCACCTTTTTTAAGTTTTGGATGAATATAAGTAACTCGTCCAGATACCTCTGCTTTTGCTTGCAAAGACACATCAGGCTTAACGACACCAAATCCAACTATTTCAGGCGATATAGAATGAGATTGCACTTCAACATAATTGACTGCCGAAATTAAACTTACCGCAGGTTCATGCTTCATGTTCGGCTGCAATTTCACGATTAAAATCAGTATAACCAACCCCAATAGTGCAATAAAGGGTAAGGCAAACCTACTGGCTAACAATGCCTTAAACTTTTTATGAATTAATGATCCCATTATTCGTGGTCCTTTCTTATTTTAGTTGGTTCGAGACTAGAGTCTTTCAAATTATTACAGCCAAACAAAAACTGCTGGTAGATATGATCTACCCATAATGGGCTTTTTAACTCTTCATCACTAATTTGCCATGCTTTTTGGCGTATAGATTTATTTATAAAAGGGGTGATGATCATAGTAACTAATGAAAAAGCAGCGTACTTAGCTTTACGTTCTTCTTTTATCAACGTATGTTTTTTGACTAATTGAGGGATAAAGCTTGCCATTCTTCTAGGAAAACGATCAATAAAGACATCACTTAAATTTGAATTACCCGATAGAAATTCATTATGAATTAAGCGAGCTAAACCATTATGCTTATTTAGCATCGCTAGAATAGTTTCTATAAAAGTTTTTATGGGATCAGTTGAGTTGGCTATAGATTGCATCACAATAAAATGCTTTTTCGACATTTCATCAAGTAAAGCAACAAACAATCCTTCTTTATTAGTAAAGTAATAACTCACCATGGCTGAGTTTACACCCGAGCACTGAGCAAGCTCGCGAATAGTGATATTGGCATAAGACTTTTCTGCTAATAATTTTTCCGCTGCTGCAATAAGCTTAGCTTTTTGAAAAGCTTGCCTGTCGGAATCTATCGGCCGACCTTTCATCAACGTTTTTTTATTCATTAAATAGTAATGAAGGAGTTAATACAAGAAAAAGTTATATATCCTTTCTTCTGTTTTCTGATTGTTTTTTTATCAATAGATAATAAAATTACAGAAATATGTTGATCAATTATTCAAAAACAGTGAGCTACTCGGCAATAAATTACGTCGATAGTATTGGATATTTTGTCTGTGGAGTTTGAAATGCCATATGAACAGGTTATCTTTAGTGTTTTATTCTTTTTGCGAAACTCAAATTTTAAACTATTAACCACTTTGCGTATTTTATTAGCTATCTAAATTTTTTTTTAAGTCCGTATCAATCAGTTGACCAAAATAGCAACCGATAGCTAATGTCTATATGCGCAAGTTGCTATAAAACCTATGGCGATGTATGGACTCCACAACCCTAGCAACTACTCTAGAGTTACAGTAACTATTAAGGAGACCATATTATGTTGAAATCTACTATCTTTGGAATTGATTTAGCTAAGAATATTATTCAGGTTTGCGAAATTAGTAAATATAGAGAATTAGTTAGCAACAAAGCCGTGAGCCGTCAAAAACTTAAAGAGCTATTGGCAAAGACAAAACCTGCTGTTGTTGCGATAGAGGGCTGTGGTAGCAGTCATTATTGGGGAAGATATGCACAGAGTTTTAACTATGATGTTCGGATCATTAGTCCTAAAAAAGTCAAAGGCTTTCTCCAAGGGCATAAAACAGATGCTAATGATGCGCTGGCCATTGCCAATGCGTCGTTACAAATAGGCATGAAATCGAGTAAACCCAAAACTGAACAGCAACAAACGATACAAACATTAGAAACAAGTCGTTTTCATTTATCTCTTAGTATTACTTCTTTAAGCAACCACCTACGTGCCATGCTTTACGAGTACGGCATTGTGAGTGCGAGAGGAGTTAAAGTATTAACGACAGTCGTCCTGGATACACTCAATGACGCAGATTCAATTCCAGAATGTCTACGATCAACTGTTAATCAACTGTGGTTAACATATTTACATCTAAAGCTAGAGTTAGCTCAATTAATAAAAACAAAAAATGCGCTTATTCGCCAATTGCAACCCTGCAAAAAGCTAATGGATTTAGAAGGTGTTGCTGAAGTGTGTGCGGGCATGTTGTATTCATCAATAGGTGATGGAAAACAATTAAAAAATGGTCGGGAGGCATCTGCATTTATTGGATTAACGCCGAAACAGCACAAGCTCAGGTGGTAAAGTATTTATGACCGGGATTGTTCGAGCAGGTGGCATTAAGGAGCTGAGGTCAGCCTTATACCAAGGTGCTCTTTCTTACATTTGTCGGCTACCAGAAGAGCCTAAAACTGCAAAACAAGCATGGTTGATAAAGTTAGTTAAACGAGCAGGTATTAAACGATCCTGTATAGCATTAGCAAATAAAACGGTTAGGACTGCTTGGGCAATGTTACGGTATGAAAATAAATATGAACAACAGCCATTATTAGCAATATAGAAACACGGGAAATAACAACAAGCAAAATTTTTACAATAATGATAAAGCATAAACGGTAAGACCAACCTATTAAAAACCTGACCTTAGCGAAAGTCATCAAGACTGTTATGGCGAAAAGGATAATAGGTGCGCAAACATCATAGGCTAGAGGGTAGCTCTCTCAACAAAAGCCGTATATACGACCGCATCTTAATGTTTATGAAAAGTCATATTGTACAATACGTGGAGTCCATATACGCTATGTGCGCCATAGAATTAATAAATTTATGTCCGCTGTATGATCAAAAGCTGGCCCTCGTTGCATCTAATTATTTCTGCCATCAAGAGCAAATCAAGTATGATATTTAATTTTTATTACTGTCTTCTTTCGTATCAAGTGATCGTTAGCAAAGTGCAAAATTTGCACTTTACTATGTATCTTTAGTGGCAAAAGTTAGCGTTCTATGACTGTACTTTGATTTTTTGATCACGATATTAGTCTCAAAGCCAATTTTTGGAACGTTTGCTATGCCAATGATTATCAAGTTAGCAGCCTACATGCTTAAGTCAACTAACTGATGTTCAGTTGACCTCGATAAACACTCACAATTTTAAAATATTACTTCTTCTTTGCGCACAGTGCTCCTAAATATTGCTGACTGACTCTCAGGTATTATGATTGAAAACGCGTCTTTCATAAAAATGAATTTGACGGAAGCCTTTTAAAAAAAACAATCGTAAATGAGACCAATCTCAATTATTATGCGTAGTCACAGATTAGCCCCAGATACAATCACAAAGAGCTTTCATTAGGAGAAATAACGACCTTCAGCTTGTTTAAATACTCATTATTGTCTTCTGCAAGCACCCTATAGTTATCTATAAGCAATAAAAGCTTTTCATTATTAGGATCCTGATGAAAATACAAATTACGCTGAATACTACTTAACATTTTATCGAGTGTTTTTTCAATAAACTGAACCCTATTATTTCCTTCACCACTAATATTGACGCTGCATTTAATATTAAACACCTGGTTTCTCTCAACCAAATTGAGATTGTACTTTAGATATTTGCCACCGCCAGAAATGTAAAATAATCCTTTTTGGACCAAATCTTTTAAATCCCTTGTGGCCGTTGGACGAGGACATCCTGCAATAGCTCTATATTTCTCATTGCTAATACCATCTTTAATAAAGCCATCAAGCCCTGATCCAAATATCTTATTAAGCACTTTTTGTTGACGCTCAAGTGTTTTCTCAGCAAACCACTCAACCTAGCTTGAAACATCCATTGATTCATTTGTTTCCGCCAACTCCTTATAATAATTACCTCGATCATTATTAATGGCTGTAGAAATGCTAAACAATGGTGGATTATCAAAATCTTGAAATAAGGCATGCTCTGCAATGGCTCTACCAATACGTCCATTACCATCCTCAAATGGGTGAATTGAGACAAACCATAAATGAGCAATTTCCGCTCTAGCTGGACCAGGAATACTTACATCAGGATTATTTAAGGGAGATGATTCGTGGTACCAGGCCAAAAACCGATCCATTTGCTCTGTAACCTCATCCCTTGTTTCACCAGGAGCCTCAAAAATAATTTCATCATTTCCATACAAATCATCTTTAATGACATCGATATGCATATCTCTATACTGACCTTTTATTAGGCCGCTGCACCTACTGATTCAATAAAGCTTGCAGCCTAACTTCCATCTCATTTGCGTGTCTGCTGCCAATCCTACTCTTATTTTTAGCGTATTTGTCGCCAATTGCTCTGACAAGAAGATGAGGGAATTTTGCTAATCGCTTTTTAACTTGTTATGAACTGTATTTTTCAAAGGGGTATCCACTTAGCTCCACCTATGTCAATGTGTAGTGATGACTCGCTCATCGAAAACAATTATTTCAGGTGTAGATTACCCCAAAACATGGAGCCAATTTGTAGATTGGTTTCATGACGATCACTCTTGCCTAGAATTTTTAGAAAAATTACGATGGCCAAATGGCTTTGTCTGCCCCCGATGTGAGAACGTAGTTCCTCCATACAGGTTAAGTCGTGGACGTATTATGTGCCATGCCTGCCGTTATCAATGTACAGTTACTTCCGGCACTCTTTTTGAAAAAACTAGAACACCACTCAATAATTGGTTTGCCGCCGCTTGGTACATCACTAATCAAAAAAATGGTGTTAGTGCACTTGGATTACAAAAACTATTAGGACTGGGAAGTTATCAAACCGCTTGGACCATATTGCACAAATTTAGAAAGGCTATGGTCAACCCTGAACGAGAAAAATTAAAAGGTATAGTGGAGGTTGATGAAACCTATGTGGGAGGGCGTGATACAGGTAGTATTAGGGCTTCAAATCCTGATAGTAAGAAAGCAATTGTTATTATTGCCGTTGAAATACTTGAGCCTAAAGGATTTGGCAGGGTAAGGCTTAGAAGAATAACTAATGCATCTAAAGCTTGTACAGAGCAGTTTATATCTGAAAACATTGAGCCTGGTTCAGTTATTCGAACAGATGGCTCTCAAGCTTACAGCTCAATTTACAAATTGGGTTATTCACGAGATAAGTTAGTGCAACTGGCTTCACCCACACCAGCACACGTTTCACTACCTGGTGTGCATCGAGTTGCTTCATTGTTAAAACGTTGGCTGCTTGGTACTCATCAAGGCTCAGTAAAATCAGAACAACTTGATGCTTACCTTGATGAATATGCATTTCGTTTTAACCGTCGAAAATCGCGTTCTAGAGGTTTGTTATTTTATAGGTTGCTTGAACTAGCGGTGGAAACAAAAACTGTAACATATAAAGATATATCAAAAAACTAAACACCATATCTTGTGTTCGGTGGAGCTAAAGGGATACCCCTTATTTTTCAACAGCCTTATTGTAGTTAGCGTAGTCACATACAACAGCAAGCTTATCAAAGTAAGTATCAGTAGATACAGCGAAATTAAGTAATGCACCTTGCTCCGGATTTGTAATCCAATCCTTTGCAACTTCGGTCGAGTACTCGCCGCACTCAATTGAATTGAAATCAACACCTGGTTGCTCGTTTAGGACACAAGCGCGTGTTTTTGATGATGTAGTTATAAATAACATTTTCATGGTAACTCCTTGGCCGAAGCCTTTATGTTTTGTATTTAACTTACCTTAACAATATAATAAAGATGTAATTAATGCGATATTTAAATTAAATAATATTTAATAAATTGAAATATATTAATTACTCAGTATAATTTAAGGTATCAGCGATCTTTCGGGGGAAGGAACTATGGCTAAACAAATGGGAAGACCGACTCTAAACAAAATCGATAAGATGCGTAGAGCGGCGTTAAGGCAACGTGGGCATATAGCAGAGTTACAAACTGTATTTGATGTTGAGGGCGATAACCAGACAGAGATTGACGCTATCACTGGCCCTGGTATTCGTCCTAAATCACGAGCTATGTTTTTACAAATAGAAAAAGACAAGTTTGAGCAAATGATGACTGATATCAGAGTATATGAGTCGGAAGAAAGCTTGCAACACGTTCCGATCGATGCGGTTGTTGATCCATTACTTGAGAACAATACTGTTAGGACAGTTGGTCGCAAGCCAAAGGATGCATTCACTATACTAGATCGTAAGCTGTTGTTGGCCCACCGCGACTTAACGGCGACTCTTGAGGTTTGGGAGGAGTATGGTTGTGATTTTCCACCTCCGGTGCGTGAAACCAAGAAGTCAGGCATGAGGCACGGTAGAACACCTAAGAGCTTTCCTGAGCGCGTCTTGGAGCTAAAAAAAGAAATTATTGAGACCACTACTAAGATTATTGAGTTGGAGTCAAAACTAGACAATATGCAGCTTATGGAACGGCAGATTCGCTTGTTGCAAAACAGTAAGCGAGAGCTTGAAAAGAAGAGGAAATCACTTGAAAAGCAGTTCGGAGAGAAGTCGCCTGAGCACATTGCGCAAAAAAATATAGTAGGTTCGATTGCAACTGAAATAAAACAGTTTACAGTTCGTATTAACCGATTCACTAAGCTGATGGATAACGGGTGGAAACAAGAGCAAGTAGAAAGAATTGAACTGGCCAACCCTTCTGAAGCTCCGCTTCAGGCACAACTACAAAAGGCCGAGGTTAAGCTCGGAGAGCAGCTAGATGACAAGCTTGCTAAAGCAATTGCCTTTGTTGACAAAGATAAAGCTGTTGAAGCGCAAGAAGACCTTAAGCGCACAGAGAAATACCTAAGTGCGCTTAAGAAGAAACAAGCATTGATGCGTGAGATAGAAAAGATAGAAGCTGAAATGAAGACAATATAGACTTTATTGAGCACAAATATAGCCAGCGACCTGGCGGGCTTATTTCTTATTGTGTATTTAATAAAGTTTCAAATAAGGTTTGCAGAAATTGCAAGCGTGAATAATATAGTTGTAAATAATAATGGAAGCGGAAGTTCATGTTTGCACAGAACTATTTCACAACCAAATCAATCCATTCTCTAGGCGCTCGTTTCAATGACAATGACGGCGGAGAAGACAATCAAGAAACATCAATTGACTTTACTAATCTAAGTGAAGAGCAGCTTAACCACGCTATGCAACCTGATGGCGCAAGTTCTTTTGCTTCTTCTCAAGCCGAAAATATCGCAAATGAAAAAGTAGGCAAATTGGAGTCAAGCATAAGAATTTTTTAGCTCAGTTGAAAGGCACTAAAGACAAAGCTTCAAAATTTGATGAGTTCACTAAACAACTTGAAGACTAGGCTGATATCGATGATGTAAAAGCCAGTATCCATGTTCTGTTTAATCTGTTCTGACCGCTTTGATATTTTAAATGTATTTATGTTGCACCTTTATTTTTATAGTTGGTGGTGGCCCCGTCAGTGGTGAGGCATTTTATTAAGTTAAAGCTTTGAATCTAATCAACATGTAACTTGATAAATTCGTCAATCAAGTCGTCAACAGTACTGAAATTTATTAGCGCTCCAGTGATGGCACCTTCAGTGTTTTTTGGCTTTGGAATGAGCTTCTCATTAACTGTTTCAATGGGCATTATTTTGGTTGTAAGCGGCCACAACTCAAGTAAATGTTGTTTGGCATCATCCTCACTTCCAGCTGCCAAGCTACAACCTAAAATTACTTCACCATTTTCCTCACCAAGGATTATTTGGTCAACAAACATTGGTCCAGGCTCACTGATTGGGCTTAAATTTTCAGGAAAATGATAAGAAGTTATTTGGTAAAGCTTTGGCTTTGAAGCTTTTCTAACTGGCATTAAAAACTTATCAAACGCATCACATAGAATATTAGTAAAAATCATTATTCTGTAACTGCAATTAAGTTCAGCTAAGTCATAAGTTTTCATTACATGAAAGAATCGCGCTGGCTTGTTTTTGTAGGCATTGAGAAGGCCGCGAACTTTACGTTTGTTATTTTTAATCCAGACAGAAGTAACAGTTGATACGTAGTCAACGTCAAGGTTATGTTCACTATCAATACTGTAGTCATATGCAAAACTTGATAAGCGGTTGAAGTCAATGAACCTGCGAATGTCGGCGGCTCTGGTAGTGTTAAATTTCATAGTACACTCCTTATTATTTTTATTATTGGTACTTGATGGCTAGGCCACTAAAGCCATTTCTTTTACTTCGCTGATTAAATCGTGCTCTAAACAATTTCCAGACAATTTATTGTCTAAATCAACGCATGTGTATTCATCAGTAATAACAAATTCAACTAATTCAAAGTCACTCATAACAATTTGGTCTTCATACGTACCCCAAATAAACTTAATCTTTAGATCTGTATTGCTTGGTAAGTCCAGTAATGTAAATTCACCCGTTCCAGATGCTCCAGTCATGCAAGCGCTATGAATTTTGTAATCGATATCTTCAATGCTTAAATCGTTGAATTGTTCCAGTGTTAGTTTCTTCATTTTATTTTTCTCCTTGGCTATACGGCTTTATTTTTCTGCCAAAAGTGGTCAATAATATCGTTCTCAGCGAAAAGAATTACCTCACCAGTTCTTTGCTCAATCTGATTAAAGCTTCTCTCCATACTGTCAGTGAATGCGTTTTTTGATGAAGTATTCAGATCAACCATGCTTAATACTGCTTCACTAAATAGCTCGACAACATCTGCGTAAATATCATTAACAGTCCATGTGTCATCTTCATTCCAGCTAGATATGTCAGCTGTTAATGTGTCGTAAGCCAGGGCTGCATCACCATCAAATAAGTACGCATCAACCATGTGGTTAATTGGCTCAAATTGATCAAAACTTGCTAGCCAAAATACGTCAGTACCATCCATAACTTTGCGAAGGCTTAAACGACCAGGTTTGCATTTACCTTCAAAAGCTTCATCAAATTGAAATGCCGCTTTGGTTAATGCTTCCTTTAAATATTTTTGTAAATTCATGTTCAACTCCAGTTTTAACTCTTAATTAAATGGTATAATAAAGTTTAAAATAATACAATGAGTAAATTAAAATAAATGCAGTAAATACTTGATTTATATTAAATAAAGCATATTGAATGGTGTTGCTGTTGGCTGCGAGGTATTTTATATTCATTTAATAAGGTTGTAAATATATAGAAAAGAGAAAGGGGGGTAAAATGACTGGAATTATATTTATCCATGAGCATAACTGGGCCAAACAAGTAGAAGAGCACTATGAATAACTGTTACTTTTGACTACACTTTCTCCTCACTTCTTAAAGACAAGCACAAGCACAAGCACAAGCACAAACGCAATCTAAGTACGTATTACCACAAGGGCACGTAACGGGTGCTAGAGTGTGGCTTGTTAATTACGGATTCTCTGAGGCAGCTGACGTTGCTGTTAATACTGAAATGAGGGTTAAATTGACTACCATTACAGCCAACGGTGCTTTTTCAGTAGATAGTGCTACATCTCATACATATTACATGGGGGA
>MAAC01011232.1_pt1 | contig 24770 bp, 22 predicted proteins | sample 1115981 | NCBI WGS metagenome assembly MAAC01 (sample SAMN04961126, study PRJNA320927) | seawater metagenome | isolation source: sample BD02T64 sea water enriched with oil for 64 days | place: USA:Gulf of Mexico | collected 2013-07-27
ATATTCTTTTCTTTATCGATAACATCTTTAGATTTACACAAGCTGGTTCTGAAGTATCTGCACTTCTTGGACGTATGCCATCAGCAGTAGGTTACCAACCTACACTTGCTACTGAGATGGGTGCTATGCAAGAGCGTATTACTTCTACTAAGAATGGATCTATCACATCTGTACAGGCAGTATATGTACCTGCAGATGACTTGACGGATCCTGCTCCAGCAACAACGTTCTCTCACTTGGATGCTACAACAGTACTTTCTCGTAAGATTTCTGAGCTTGGTATTTACCCAGCAGTAGATCCATTAGAGTCTACATCTAGAATTCTTTCTGCTGAAGTTCTTGGTGACGAACATTATGACTGTGCACAAAGAGTAAAATATATCCTTCAACGATTGAAAGAATTACAAGATATCATTGCAATTCTTGGTATGGATGAATTATCTGAAGAGGATAAAGCTGTTGTAAACAGAGCTCGTCGTGTTCAACGTTTCCTTTCTCAGCCATTCCACGTAGCAGAGCAGTTTACTGGTCTTCCAGGTGTATTGGTAGATATCAAGGATACCATCAAAGGGTTTAACATGATCATGGACGGTGAATTAGATCACCTTCCTGAAGCAGCATTCAACTTGAAAGGTTCTATTGAAGACGCAATGGAAGCTGGTGAGAAGATGCTAGCTGAAGCAAAAGCTTAATACTATGCAATTAGAAATCATCACACCTGATAAAAAGGTTTACGAAGGAGAAGTGACCTCTATTCAACTTCCAGGAACAAACGGATTGTTTGAAATTTTGAATCACCATGCTCCTATTATCTCGACCCTAACCAAAGGTAAGATCCGAGTTATTGATGGAAAAAACCAAACGGAATTTTTCGAAATCAATGGCGGAGTGATTGAGATGAATCAAAATAAAGTCATCGTTTTAGCTGACTAAAACCAAAAAGGACCTCAAATGAGGTCCTTTTTTTTTGCTTTAAAATCAAGCCTATCACTTATTTCATAATATAAGCTATACCCTTTTCTACATCAATAAAAATAGTAGATGCACCAGCTTAACCATTAGATTTAAATAAAACAGATGGTATTTAGCTCAATCTTATTTTCTCTAAATTTCCTGCCCATATTTTTGATTTGATTGAACAATCAATTTGGATATAATCTAGGACACAATCTCAATGCAAGGAAAATTCACCTAGACAAAAACGACTACCTCTTTTAGGATTTAGAGAAAGTAATATAACAAACACACTTTATTTAGAGGAGAAGATGCCATACAGTTACAAATAGATAAACTTGAAGTAATCACAATCTTCCTAATGACAGTGTTCATCAATTAAAGTAATTGCCTAAATTGCTAAAATGAATTCTTTTCCCAACAAGGCTCAAAAATTACTAGCACAAAGAAAAGCTGACAATAGTTACAGGCAACTTTGCGACTACAGTAATTTGATAGATTTTTTCTCTAATGACTACTTATCCTTTAATGAAAGTCCTGTCTTACAAAATAAAGTTCGGGATTATATCAATAAGCACACCCCCTCCTATGGATCTACTGGTAGTAGGCTTGTAAGTGGAAACAGGAAAGAAATGGAAAAAATAGAAAGCTACCTGGCCAGTTATTTCAAGGCTGAAGCAGCCTTATTTTTCAGCTCAGGATTCAATGCTAATCTTGCACTTTTTTCTTCCATAGCCTCGAAGGAAGATACTATTATTTACGATTCTTTAATTCACGCCTCCATTAGAGAAGGAATACGCCTTAGTCCAGCACGATCATTTAGTTTTAAGCACAATGACCTAAATGACTTAGAGAAAAAACTAGACAGAGCTACAGGAGATATATTTGTAGCCATTGAGTCCCTCTACTCTATGGATGGTGATTTCGCAAAACTACGAGAAATTGCTAACCTCTGTAAAGAGAAAGGAGTCTTCTTGATTATTGATGAAGCACATAGCACAGGTGTTTATAATGACGATGGAAGTGGCTACACTTGTCAATTAGGACTTGAGCAAGATTCTTTTGCCCGAATAATGACGTTTGGCAAAGGACTCTCTTGTCATGGAGCATGTATCGTTGGCTCCAATGAATTAAGAGATTTTCTAATCAACTTTGGGAAAAGCTTTATCTACACAACGGCACCAGATCTTTTAAGCATGAAAAAAGTGAAATGGGCCATTCAATACAGGAAAGACACCCCTGATATTCAGCAAAAGTTATTTCAAAATATCGAGTATTTTTTAGATTTGCAAAAAACCTATTTCCCGTTCAAGGAAAGCTTTGAGCTATCTCCAATTCAAACCATTGAGATACCGGGCAATCACTGGGTTAAAACTACCGAGAAGCTTTTAATAAAAAATGGAATAGCAACCAAAGCTATCTTATCCCCAACTGTACCGGAAGGTTCTGAGCGACTTAGGATTTGCATACATCGAAACCATACTAAAGAAGATATCAATACGTTTTGGAATTATTTAGGAAAAATCCTCAGCACATTTCCGTCACCATTGAGATAGTAGAACCTATTTATACTATCTTTGAATCTTTAAAATGATCATTAGGGATGAATAATTTTTTTAGGCTACTATCATATATAAAACCTTATAAAGGTCTTGCAATTGTAAATGCTGTAAGTAATATCTTATCTGCCATTTTTGGACTTTTAGGCCTATTACTAATTAGCAATGTCCTGAAAGTTCTATTCGATTCAGGAATCAAAAAAATAATCACTCCTCCAAAATCGACTGGTTATTTTGACTCCTTGATTTACGATATAGAGGTTTATTATACTGCTTTAATTGAAAACTCCGATAGATCAAAGGCTCTAATGGTAGTTTGCATAATGGTTCTTATCACTTTCTTCCTTAAGAATTTATTTAGATACATAGCCCAATATGTCCTAGCTCCTATTCGCTCAAACTTAGTTAAAGATATCCGATCAGAACTTCATAGAAAAATTATAGACCTACCTGTTTCTTATTTTAACGAGAAAAGAAAGGGAGACATTATTACTAGGATAAGTGCCGATGTACAGGAAGTAGAATTCTCTGCAATTAGCATCTTAGAATTACTTATCCGAGATCCATTTACCATCCTAATCGCTATTGGGACAATGGTATTCATGAGTTGGAAATTGACAATTTTTGTTTTCATTTTCTTACCAATTTCTGGATTTATTGTAGGTCAAGTAGGTAAAAGTCTCAAGAAAAAATCGGGGAAAGGTCAAGAAAAAATTGCTGAATTAATTTCCCTGGTCGAAGAAAACATCGGTGGATTAAAGATTATAAAGGCTTTCAATGCTCAAAAGAAAGTAGATGCAGTATTCGAGAAAGAAAACATTGAATGGACACGCATTAACAACTCCATAAAAAGAAGGCATGACATGGCTTCTCCAATGAGCGAATTCATGGGGGCCACCATCATGGTAATTATCCTATGGTATGGGGGAAACCTAATCTTCGAAAATCCAGAAGAGAATATGCAACCACATGATTTCTTCGCATACATTACTATTTTCTCTCAAGTATTAGCTCCTATCAAGAACATCTCAGCGGCATATAACAAGCTACAAAAGGGAATGGCTTCCATGGAGAGGATAATAGAAGTATTGGACACTCCTAACCCAATTCAAGATAAACCAAACGCTTTACCGCTACCTCTATTTTCGGAAAATATAGAATTCAACCAGGTTAATTTTTCATACGAAAAACACAGACCTGTATTGAATAATGTTAATTTCAAAGTCCCTAAAGGACAAATGATAGCCTTAGTTGGACAATCAGGAAGCGGTAAATCCACCATTGCAGATTTAATTGCCAGGTATTGGGACGTAACAGAAGGAGCTATTAAATTGGATGGGCATAATATTAAAGATTACAAAATAAAAGATGTCCGAGAACAGATGGGAATCATTACCCAAGAATCTATTCTTTTCAATGATACAGTCTATAATAACATTGCATTAGGTGTTAAAAGCACCACTGAGGAAGCAGTAATGTCTGCTGCAAAAATCGCCAATGCACACGAATTTATATCAGAATTAGAGCATGGATACCATACCAATATCGGAGACCGTGGAGGCAAATTATCGGGTGGTCAAAGACAGCGTATCTCTATTGCCAGGGCAGTCCTAAAAAACCCTCCTATATTAATTATGGATGAAGCGACTTCGGCCTTAGACACAGAAAGTGAACGATTGGTACAAGAAGCATTAGAACACCTAATGGAACATAGGACTTCTGTAGTTATTGCCCACCGCCTTTCTACCATAATTAAGGCAGATTTAATTCTTGTCTTAAACGAAGGTGAAATTGTAGAACAAGGAACACATAAAGAATTGTTGGATAGAAAAGGATATTATAGTAAATTGCATAACATGCAAAGCATTTCTTGACTTTTGGAAAGTCAATGTTGAATTTCTGTAAATTATCTCTTCTCTCAGACAGCAAACTTTCCAAAAGTTTTTTTTACGCCTTTTTATTTCTAAAAAACAAGCCTTCCAAAATCAACTATACTCCACATTATGAAGAAGATAGAACACATAGGTATTGCTGTTAAGAATCTTGAGAAATCGAATGATCTATATAGTAAATTATTCAATTCATCTCCGTACAAAATGGAAGAAGTAGCCTCTGAAGGAGTTAAAACTAGTTTTTTCCAAGTAGGTGAATCTAAGATCGAATTGTTAGAAGCTAGCAATGAAAACAGTGCGATTGCAAAATTTATAGCAAAAAAAGGAGAAGGCGTCCATCACATTGCTTATGATGTAGAAGATATTTATGCTGAAATGGATCGATTAAGAAAGGAGGGGTTTCAATTATTAAATGAGCAACCTAAATATGGAGCAGATAATAAATTAGTTTGTTTCATTCATCCCAAATCGGCTGGCGGTGTACTGATAGAATTGTGTCAAGAAAGAAAGGAAGATCAATAGATCTTCCTTTCTTTTTACCTGATATTTTTAAAATGGAAAAATGAATAGCTTGAATTGAATCATAATTATCCACAAGATTCCTCCTTTAAAATGGCCATTTTATCTTATTCTACCTTATAATCACCCTCTTTACGTAGCTCTAAAAAGATCAATACCACTTAAAATTCAATAAAAATAAACTATTATCAACTATCAATAGATAGTTAACAGAGGCTTATTATCAAGCACTTAACTCCCTTCTATAAAACTTCATTCACATTCATTAACATTCCTTTCGCTTGTTTTGGAACGGTTTTAGAATATCTCATAATGCAATTGCGTGCAAAAGGCCAATAGATTTGGCTAAACGTTTAACATTATTAAAAGGTATCATTATGAAAACGATCTTACGAAATACAAGCCTGTTTATTCTCCTAATGAGTTTTGCCTTACCATTGAAAGCGCAAAACAGAAAACATCATAGAGACACAGACAATAACACGTACAACATACATGTAGCACATGAAAAAAGAGAGCTTAGAGAAATGAAAGATTTAAGCTACAGATTTGAAAAAGCTATCATGAATAGACGATTCCATCGAGCGCATGTTATCAAACTGGAAATTTCATCCTTAATGCGACAAGACCTGTCAAATACTAGATCAAGGTTGCAAGGTGTAAATCGCGAGATTGAACAATTAAAAAGAAAAACAAATAACCATTATAACAGAAGGAACAATCACCATCATAAAAACAGAAGAGGGCATGGACCTCATAATGGCTCTTATACCGGAAGAAATGGTTCAAATAGGTTCTATGCAGCCTTAGAACAGGCAAAAAACCTTAAATGGGAATTAAAAGATTTGTTAAGATATAAAAGGGAGATATCTCAAGATTTCAAGGCCACTGAAGGCCACAAAAGATTCAGTCTTAAAAATGACCGAAAAGCATTAAAAGGCTATATCTATCAAATGCGACAAGACCTAAGAATAGGTATTCAACAAAATCAATGTCACTAAAAAAAGGCTCTTAACAGAGCTTTTTTTTTATTCTTTAATTGCAAGTTTCACTGCATTTACAACTTGTTCGATTTTAATAGCATCCATAAAATTGAACAGTCTATAAATTCCTTTTCTTCTACCCAATTTTGAACTGGGCCTCATAAAATGATTTACTCCAATTTCTACAGAATGCGCTCCAGGTTTATAAGGCGCAAATCCCAATTCAGGAACCGTACCACCCCAAAGTGAAATCACAGCCTTGTTTAATGCCGATGCTATATGCATCAAACCAGTATCATGACTAATAACACAAGAAGACTTCCACAATAAATATGCAGATTCATTCAATGAATATTTTCCCGCTGTATTTATAACTTTACCCTTAGATCTAGAAGCTATCCATTCACCACGTTCAGCATCATCAGGACCTCCCAATAGAACAACAGGCAATGGCATTTCCATACAAACATCTAGAATCTTTTGTGGAGACATCATTTTCCCATCGTGTTGTCCACCAATTACGAAAGAAACAAACTTCTCCACGCCAAGATCATTTTCAATATCAACAGAAACATCTTTGGGAATGGTATAGTCTAATCCCAAACCATCGTTGACAATACCCAATGGCTTTAGTACATCAATATAGCGATCTACTATTGACTCCACCGGCATCAGATTCACCTTAAACCATACCAAAATCAACTTCCTGAAATTTAATTTATCCAATCTAGCGTAAGGAACATTAAGCCCTTTAAGCACCTTTTTCGATCGTATATTCCAATGAAGGTCGGCGACAAAGTCATAATTTTCCTTCTGTAACAGATCAATAATTTCCGAGACCTGATTCTCAATAGTAAAAACCTTATCAATATTTGGACTGGATTCCAATATCCCTTTAAATGACTTTTTCGAAAGGTAGTGCACTTCATAGCCTGCCGCCTTCAATAATCTAGGAACTGGACTTGTTAGAACTATATCTCCAATCGAGCTAAAGCGAATAATCAGAATTTTCTTGGACTTGTTATCAATCATAGCACAAAAATAAAAAATGATTTGTGAATAACTCTTTCAGTTCCCTTTCTTTTAAAGAAGGAACGGATGAAAATCATTATAACATAACAATAACTCTCTAAAAATGAGTTTTTTGTGTTATTTCTCACTAAAAACAGTGAGAAGAATTTAAGAAAACGCACAATTTTTATTAAATTGGTATAATAATTGATAACGCGACCAAAATGCTTAAACAAAGTCTACAGCAAAAATTACAACAAAAACTTTCCCCTCAACAAATTCAGTTAATGAAACTGATTCAACTTCCTACGCTTGAATTTGAGCAGAAGTTGAAAAGTGAAATTGAGGAGAATCCAGCTTTAGACGAAGGCAAGGAAGGCTCTGAGAATGACGAATTAGATTTCACCAAGGATGAAGAGTCCAATAATGACGACGATCAATATATTGAAGCCGTTGAAATTAATGTGGATGAATACCTAAGTGATGATGAAACCCCAGCCTATAGATTGAATGCAAACAACTATAGTGCAGATGATGAAGAAAAACAAATCCCCTACGCGACAGGGACATCATTTACTGAATTCTTAAAAAATCAATTAAATCTAAAAAAGGTTACTGAAGAAGACTACGCAATTGCCATATTCCTTATAGGAAGTATCAATGAAAATGGCTACTTGAGAAGAGATCTGAATCATATCATTGACGATCTGGCCTTTTCAAGCAATCTATTTGTTGAATTAGAACAATTAGAAAAGGGACTGCGTCTAATTCAAACTTTTGACCCTCCAGGTGTTGGTGCTAAAGACCTAAAGGAATGTTTGATTATCCAACTTAAAAGAAAAGGAGAATGCCCAAGTATTAACCTAGCCATTAGTATTTTGGTTCGATACTTTGAATCCTTTACAAAAAAGCACTACTCTAAAATTTGTTCAAGGTTATCCATTACAGAAGAAGAATTAAAAAAGGCAATAAGTGAAATCTCAAAATTAAACCCAAAACCTGGTAATTCAATCTCTCAATCTGGAGACAAAAATATACAACAAATTGTCCCTGATTTTGAAATCAGAATTGTAGAAGGAGAACTAGAGCTCTTGTTAAATGGTAGGAATGCTCCAGATCTAAAGATTAGCAAAAGCTATGTAAATATGCTACAGAGCTACAAAGAGACTAAAGGACAAGCAAATAAGGCTCAAAAAGAAGCTGTTTTATTCGTTAAACAAAAGTTGGATTCTGCTAAATGGTTTATTGACGCAATAAAGCAAAGACAAAACACTTTAATGGTTACTATGGGCTCCATTATGAAATATCAAAATGAATATTTTATAACCGGAGATGAGCGCAAATTGAAACCTATGATTCTGAAAGACATTGCTGATGATATCAAAATGGATATCTCTACTGTATCTAGGGTCGCTAACAGTAAATTTGTTCAAACTCCTTATGGTACTAAATTGATTAAAGAATTCTTTTCAGAATCCATGAAAAACGACCAGGGAGAAGATGTTTCAACTAAGGAAATTAAAAATATTCTTAAAGAACTAATCTTCACTGAAGAAAAAAGAAAACCACTTACAGATGAAGCTTTAGCTAAGCAGCTTAAGGAGAAAGGTTATCCGATCGCAAGAAGAACGGTTGCCAAATATCGTGAACAATTAAATATTCCAGTTGCTAGACTAAGAAAGCAAATCTAGATGGGCAAGACATTCAACCAGACTATTGCCTCAATCATATCCTATCTATTTCATCCAATATGGGTCCCTTCAATTACGACCTACTATTTGATTCAATTGTATCAACAGCAAATGATGGAAGGTGTTGATGGGCTCCTACTGAAAATAACCGTATTATTTTCAGTTGTACTTCCGCTCTTTTCAAGTATTTTGCTCAAATTGACTGGGGTCATTTCCTCCCTAAAAATGCCTATTTCCTCGGAAAGAAGAATTCCACTTTTTTTAAGCTTTTCCTATTTTTTAATCATGGCGCATTTATTCAATGCACTTCAGGTTATACCCTTCGATTTTATACTAATGGCCTTTGGTGCCGCCCTGTCAATATTCACAGCACTAATACTATTACCTTATAGTAAGGTAAGCATCCACACATTAAGCATAGGAAGTATTTGGGGAGTCATCTTTGCCATCTCACAAAGCTATCAAACGAATTTGTTTGGTATGCTAATTCTCCTTAGTCTAATTGCAGGGCTAGTAGGCTTTTCTAGATTGAGCTTAAAGGCGCATTCCCCTGCGCAGATCTATTCCGGTTTTCTAATTGGCTTATCCTTTCAAATAATTTGCTTTTTATTTCAGGATCTAGTTTATCATATTCTTAATTTCAAAATACTTTAATTTATCCGCTCTTCAGCTAGGACAGCCAAATGATACTTTGCCTTTGATTTTATATCCTTTTCGAATGGGAATTTAGAATACGTTAAAACGGAATCTAGATGATTGACAGCTTGCCATTTCTTTCCAATTGACTTATAATATAAGCCTAATTTCAATGCTGCTTTTGGGGCAAAATAGAGATTTAACTTTTTACTATTATTAAAGACCTTTTCAAAATATTGAATGGCCTCTTCAAGCGCACCTAACTCCCAATAATTATTAGCCAACCTATAGTCCAACTCTACCTGCTCAATAACCCCTTCTGGATTACATTTCTTTAATACATCTATAGCTTCTTGATACTTACCAGAATCATACAGCAGGGTTGCAACAACCATATTCTTAGACCTTTTTAACTTTACAGCTTGTAGAGCCAGTTTATCTGGCCCCATTTTACTATCTCCGGCTTGTAACACCATTCTATCGTACGTCTCACTTTCATTGTCAAGGCCTTTATACAAGGAAAAATTGGACAGGTAATAGGCCGCAGATTTAATATAACCATTGGAACGATTTACAATAATAAACTTTTTGAGCAGAGACTCACATCTATCATCTTGCAAAATATAATACCCTTTTCCCAGATAGTAATTCAAAAAATTAGCTTTATTCCCAGAGGAAGCTTTTTCTAGGCATTGCAATGCCAATTCTGGCTCTCTGTTCTTGAAGGCATGTAGGGATTTAATTAAATGATAGATAGGTAAGTTACTTTTAAACTCGGTCTTTTCTTGAATATTTACAAATTGCTTTAGACTATAATGAAGGTTCAAATAGTCCAGCATAATAATAACTTCATCGCGATATATCCCAACCAATTTATCCTCTTTAAGTAGGCTATAAAGGACTTGGACATCTTTTTGCAAATCACCTTTCATACCAAGAAGACTTGCGAATTTCTTGTACTGTTCCGGCATTACCGCAATAGCAATTCTAAGAAATCTATACCCAATTTGAGCAGGTGCATAATCAGGAAAATCATTTAATAATTTCTCGTAATTATTATATGCCCTAAACAAATGGACTGCAGAAGCAGCCCCTTTTTGGTCTTGCATTTGAAGAACACCTAACATTAGTTCACTTTCCGCCAAGAAATGAGCTTTAATAACCAATGGTAGGTTTTCTTTTTTGAGTTGTTTGATATTACGGGAAACCTGTTTTGTTATTTCTGAGATTTCACTTGGTCCCGCATTTAATAAGACTTGAATGAATAAGTTCTTATTATCTGTAAACTCCTTCCAACCCGCAGGTAAATTATTCAAGGTGGCATTAGCCTTCTGAAACTGAAATGAATAGGCATACCTAAGGGCCACATCCCCCTTTGACCCTTTTGCAGATGTAGAGAAAGGAATAAGGAAACAATAACCTATTATAAAAAATTGAAAGAGTATTCGCATGAAATAAATATACTCAAAAAAAAAGAAGGAATCTTTCGATTCCTTCTTTAAAATATTTATCAGTTTTGCTAATGACTAGTCATTCGTTTCGACGATATTAACGTCTACTAAAATTCTACCACAGTGTTCACAAACAATAATTTTCTTTCTACTTGCAATATCAACCTGACGTTGAGGAGGAATTTTACTAAAACAACCACCACATGAATCTCTATCGATCTTTACAACTGCCAAGCCGTTACGAGCATTTCCTCTCAAACGTTTGTAAGCAGTAAGCAATCTATCATCGATTACTGTTTCAGCATCCAACTGACTCTTCATCAATTGTTCTTGTTCCTTCTTTGTCTCTCCAACAATTTTATCCAACTCACCTTTCTTCGCATCCAAATCTTTTGTACGCTCTGAAATTCTTTCAGATGAGGTTTGAATAGACATATTCTTTTGTTGAATCTTAGCCTTGAATTCACGAATATGCTTTTCAGCTAATTCAACTTCCAAACCTTGAAACTCAACTTCCTTCATCAAAGCTTCGTACTCTCTATTGTTACGAACCTTATCTTGTTGCTTTTTATATTTAGCTGTAAGGGTATTCGCATTTGCAATCAACTCATTTCTATCAATGATAGACATCTCAAAGCTTTGGCTTTCTGATTTGATTTTTTCAATACGTGTATTCAAACCAGCAATCTCGTCTTCTAGGTCTTGTACCTCAAGTGGCAATTCTCCACGAAGCGTGTTGATTTGGTCAATTTCAGAATCTATTTCCTGAAGTTTATATAGAGCTAGTAGCTTATCTTCTACTGTATATTCTGCCGCCTGACTTTTCTTCATCTTAATAGTAATTGATCGGATTCGTATTATGAGTCGATTTGCAAATGGCGAAATTACGGAATTTTTCTTGAATTCTCTCTACAATTAACTCAATCGTATAATGTTCACTCTCAAAATGTCCTATATCTGCAATAATTATGTTGTTTTCAGCATCAAAGAACTCGTGATACTTAAAGTCCCCAGTGATAAAAATATCTGCATTTGCTGCCAATGCATTTTTCAACAAAAATGAACCACTTCCGCCACAGAGAGCCACTTTCTGAATATTTTTTCCCGTATCATTAGTATATCTGACGCAGCCTATCTCCATTTTATTTTTCAAAAATGGTAGAAAACTTGATAGAGGCATGGGAATTTCAAGCTCACCGATCATTCCAGAACCCAAATAATTATTTTTATTCTCAAGTCCCAAAATAGAATAGGCAACCTCTTCATAAGGGTGCACCTTCTTAAGCACTGATTCCATCTTCCCTATTAAGTAACTTGGAAAGATCATTTCCAGTCGGGTCTCCTTCTCTCTATGAAGACTATTTATTTCACCCAAATAAGGTTGGGATCCATCTAGAGGTTTAAAGGTCCCCTCTCCTTTTGATTGGAAACCACAATCTGAATAATTCCCTAGTTTCCCGGCACCAGCATTTGCTAAAGCTACACGAAGTTCTTCCGCATTAGCCTCAGGAACATAGGTCACCAACTGACTTAATTTACCGGCCTTAGGGGCTAAAATAGAGGTATTAATCAATCCTAATTTATCAGCAATCTTTTTATTTACCCCTGTCGGGACATTGTCCAAATTAGTATGTATAGCAAACAAAGCAATCCTATTCTCAATGGCTTTGATCACGGTTCGTTCGACATAATTCTTACCTGTCAACCTTTTCAAACCACCAAAAACAACAGGATGGTGAGACACTATTATATTACAGCCTTTTGAGATAGCCTCATCCACGACTTCTTCGGTACAATCCAAACTAACTAAAACACCTTCAATTTCTCGATTTTGATCACCTACTAATAGACCGGAATTATCATAACTTTCTTGATAAGCTCCGGGAGCCCATTCTTCTAAGAAATCACAAAGTTCTTTTATCTTCATTAAGCTAGATTTATACCCAAAGATAACAATAGCAGAAGGATTGAAAAATTAATTAAATAACATCTGAAATTTATCCTATTATTTTAGCCCACTTAATGGAAGCAATGCCTTATTTTTGCCCGACAAAATACACCCAAATTGTATCTATGAATTATCTATCGGTTGAATTACTTACCAAATCATTTGGTGAACGTGTCTTATTTGAAGACGTTTCTTTTGGTATCGACAAGGGAGACAAAGTAGCCCTTATAGCTAAAAATGGAGCTGGTAAAAGTACCTTAATGGGACTATTGGCAGAAAGAGACACTGCGGATAGTGGATCTATCGTTTTTAGAAAAGGTCTTCGTGTAGCTTTCCTTGATCAAGATAGTAATTTTGATGGATACAATAGTATTGAAGAAGTTATCTACGAAGCTGATCATCCGCAAGTACAAGCTTCAAAAGCCTATAGCTTAGCCCTGGAAAACACCGATGATACAGATGCCTTTCAAAAGGCCCTAGACATGATGGAGGAAACGCAAGCATGGGACGTAGAGGCTAGAATAAAAGACGTACTTTATAGTCTTCAATTGGAAGATCATCTTAAAAAACCTCTTGGATTACTCTCTGGAGGTCAAAAGAAAAGATTAGCCCTAAGTAAAGTATTGATTGAGCAACCGGATCTTTTAGTTTTGGATGAGCCAACCAACCACTTAGACCTAAGTATGATTGAATGGTTACAAACCTATCTGAATCAATCATCAATGACCCTATTTATGGTAACGCACGACAGGTATTTCTTGGATGCCATTTGTAATACCATTTTAGAAATGGAGGACGAGTCAATCTATAGATACAAAGGGAATTACGGTTATTATTTAGAGAAAAAACAGTTACGAGAAGAAGAATTGAAGGTTACCATAGGTAAGGCCAAAAACCTATTCAAAAAAGAATTGGAATGGATGAGAAGGCAACCAAAGGCTCGTGGGACAAAATCCAAAGCGAGAATAGATAGCTTTCAAGATATCAAAAAAGTAGCTAAACAAAATACAAAGAAGGAGGAAGTTCAGTTGGAGATCCAAATGCAACGATTGGGATCAAAAATAATGGAACTTCACCATCTTAATAAATCATTCGATGATCATAAAATCCTAGAAGATTTCAATTATACCTTTGTCAACAGAGATAGAATTGGAATAGTAGGGAAAAACGGAGCAGGGAAAACTACTTTCCTAAATATGCTGTGTGGAGATGAGCCATATGATGCTGGAAAAATAGTTCATGGCGAAACACTAAGGATTGGCTATTATACCCAAGAGGGAATGTCCATTCCAGATGACAAACGAGTTATTGAGGTAGTTAAGGATGTTGCTGAAGTAATCCCTTTAAATAAAGGTAGAAAATTGACTGCGGCCCAACTACTTGAACGTTTCCTTTTCACCAAGGATGCTCAATGGTCAATGGTTTCAAAATTAAGTGGTGGTGAAAAGAAAAGGTTATATCTACTAACCATTTTGATGAAGAATCCAAATTTCTTAATTCTGGATGAGCCTACGAATGATTTGGATATCGCTACCCTAAATATCTTGGAAGAATTCCTTGATGAATTCCCAGGATGCCTTATCATCATTTCTCACGATAGGTACTTTATGGATAGGTTAGTAGACCATCTATTCGTATTTGAAGGAGAAGGAAAAATTAAAGATTTCCCAGGAAACTATACAGATTATAGACTTGCAAAAAGCACTAGCAAGGCAGAGAAACCCGTTGCTATTACTACAAAGAAGGAGGAACCAAAAGATAAGGTGTCTCACCAAAATCGCGAGCAAAAACTTTCCTTTAAAGAGAAAAGAGAGCTAGAGGATCTGGAGGGTAAAATGGAGAAAATAGAACAAGAAAAAAACACCATCAGCCAAGAATTCTACAAAGAGGACCAGGATCCGGAGATAATCGCCAAACTTTCTATCCGCCTGCACGAAATTGAACAACAATCTGAAGAAATGATGACGCGTTGGATGGAACTATCTGAAAAGCAAGGATGAGTCAATTCTTAAAAAATATCAGTTATAAAAGCAAAGCCATGAATGCTCATGGCTTGCACTCTCCCTTAGTTTATGATCTATATACCGATATTCTGGCTGAAAAGAAAAGCTTTTATGTCTACGGGTTCATAGATCAACTATTCAATAAGGATGGTGATTTTCAAGTAAAGGAAGCCCAATTACTGTATCAGTTATTGAATAAATACGACTTTAAAAAAGGGCTAATAATGGGACCAGGTCAAGCCTCCATAAAGCGTGTAATGTCTACTATTTCTAAGGACTTAGAAATAGATTTAGAATTCAAAGAAGGTAGCCATTATGAATTTATCCATTTTTGTTCTGATTGCTCAGCATCTGACATCAATAGAATACCATTAAAATCATATCTAGGAGAACTTCAATTCATCAGTGTTTCTCACCCACATAAAAATGTGGAACAAAAGGCCCTTTGGGAGGAGTTAACAACCAATAGTCACGTAAGCGTAACTATTGACCTTTGGTCTATGGGGATTTCTTTTCCGACCAACAAACAAAAAAAACAACACTTCACGCTGCAAAACAAACATTTCCAATTCTAGTTTAGCTCATAAAAAAGGCTATGTGACTATTGTCACATAACTTTCCTATATTGACAGATATTTTTGTGAACTAAACGAAATATTATGGAATTCATTCACCACCCATGGCCTTGGTATATTGCCGGACCATTGATTGCTTTCTTAATGATGTTGATGCATTACTTTGGAAAAGGTTTTGGTGTATCTACAAATCTTAAGACCATTTGCAGCGCTCTAGGAGCTGGTAAACATTGCGATTTCTTTATTGGAGATTGGAAGGAACAAAGATGGAATCTGATCTTTATGCTAGGAGTACTTCTAGGAGGAGTAATTGGAGGATCCTTCCTTCAAAATCCAGAACCTATTCAATTATCGGAGACCGTTGTGAATGAGTTGGAAGCAATGGGCATTCAAAATCCAGGTGCAAACTATATCCCAACCGAAATTTTCTCTTGGGACAATCTATTTACAATACAAGGATTTACTTTTATGATTCTAGGAGGATTCTCTCTTGGATTTGGAGCCAGATATGCAGGAGGATGCACATCGGGTCATGCTATTAGTGGATTAAGCAACTTGCAATGGCCTTCCTTGTTAGCCGTTATTGGCTTCTTTATTGGAGGCATTATTTCTACCTATTTATTTATTCCTTATCTCCTAAATTTATAATCCATGAGGCTATTAAAATTTTTAATTGCAGGGACTATTTTTGGTATAATCCTAAGTAAAGCGGAAGTTGTTTCCTGGTTTAGAATTTATGAAATGTTCAGATTTGAATCTTTTCATATGTATGGCGTAATTGGCTCAGCAGTTCTTGTTGGAATTGTATTCACACAAAGTGCCAAACGGAAAGAACTCAAAAGTATGTATGGAGATAAAATGGTATTTATACAAAAAGATAAAGGAGTCAAAAGATATATCCTCGGAGGCACCATATTTGGGTTAGGATGGGCGCTGACTGGTGCTTGCCCTGCTCCTATGTTTACACTTGTAGGACATGGATTTAGCATATTCCTTATCGTTATTGCTTCGGCCATTTTAGGAACCTATGTGTATGGCTTAATAAGACATAAACTACCGCACTAATTTTAAACCATTAAAGTCCAACATTAAGTTGGACTTTTTCATTTGGTTCGAATATCAACTTAATTAAATACCTTCTCTATTAACATTAATTAAGTCCTCGGACTACATAGAAAAGAATCTATTTGCCGAAAAGACAAAAATTGTTCATATTTTTGGAGTAGATATCACTTTATGATCAAAGTCATTCCCCTCTGTAACATTTGACACGCTTTATTAGCAGGGATTGCTTTAGATTTGCATGGTGATTAACATAAAGTCTTTTGCCTAAAGACAAGAAAAAATTTGCTGAGATGAGAATCGAACAATTATATACAAAATGCCTTGCTGAGGCGGCATACTACATAGAATCGGAAGGAGAAGTTGCCATTATTGACCCCCTTCGCGAGACTGCACCATATATTGAAATGGCAAATGAAGCCAATTCAAAAATCAAGTATATTTTTGAAACACATTTTCATGCGGATTTCGTTTCTGGACATGTAGATTTGGCTGCAAAAACTGGAGCCTCTATCGTTTATGGTCCTAATGCAAAACCGAATTATGAGACACATCTAGGAAAAGATAACGAAGTATTTAAAATTGGGAATATCACTATTACCCTTTTGCATACTCCCGGGCACACCATGGAATCATCTTGTTTCTTATTGAAAGATGAAAATGGTGTTGAAAAAGCCATTTTCTCCGGAGATACATTATTTATCGGAGATGTAGGTAGACCTGATTTGGCAGTGAAAAGTGATTTAACTGTTCAAGATCTTGCTGGTCATCTATTTGACTCTTTAAGGAATAAAGTAATGCCTCTTCCAAACGATATAATTGTATATCCTGGGCATGGAGCGGGTTCTTCTTGTGGTAAAAACATGAGTGACGAAACCTATGACACACTAGGACATCAAAAGGAGACGAACTACGCGTTGAGAATAGATATGACTCGTGAAGAATTCGTTAAAGAAGTTACCGATGGATTAGTTGCACCTCCCCAATACTTTCCAAAAAATGCAAAGATGAATATCATGGGATATGAAAACTTTGACACCGTAATGGAAAAAGGGAATAAAGCACTTTCTCTTGACGAATTCAATACATTAGTGGAACAAGGAGCCCTTATTCTAGACACTAGACACAGTGACATTTTCCCTCAAGGATATATTCCAAATTCATTATTTATTGGACTGAATGGTAGCTTTGCTCCATGGGTTGGAGCCCTGATTACAAATATCCAACAACCTATTATTTTCCTTGCTGATGAAGGAAAAGAAGAAGAAGTGGTAAGAAGGTTATCCCGAGTTGGATATGATAATACACGTGGATATCTTAGTGGAGGTATTCAAGCATGGAAAGATTCTGGATTAAAGCTGGAAAGTATTGAAGAAATGAGTCCGGAGCAATTCGCTAACTCATTTACTGATAGCACACCTACTATTGATGTGAGAAAGGAAACAGAATTTTTCAGTCAGCATGTGATTGGTAATGTTATCAATTTACCACTTTCGAATATTGCTGAGAAGAGTAATGATGTAGATAACGATTCAAAACAATATGTACACTGTGCAGGTGGTTTTAGATCTTTGATTGCTATTTCAATCTTAAAACAAAATGGCGTTCACAATGTAGTAAATGTTCAAGGTGGGTTTAAGGCTTTGGAAGAGACAACTATTCCCCTATCAACCTATGCTTGTCCATCTACAATGGTAGATTAATTCAAAATACACTGATTTACACTATACTTTTATTAAAAAGCCATCCTTTACGATGGCTTTTTTTTTTGCTAAATACAGTCTTAAAACCCACACAAAACAACTTAACTAATTAACAATCAAAGGAAAGACTTTTAATGTTTTATTACCATTCCGTTAAAAAACAATTCTGTTATTCAGTTTTTTTTAGTAAAATTGTGCAAATTTTGATTTCAGATGATAAAACGGCTCTTTATAAGCTTTTTACTGTTAGTTCCGCTACTAAGTTTCTCACACCCAGTGCATATCTCTGTTTGTGATATTCATTATAGTTCAGAAAAAAACACCTTTCAGATTTCTATACGAGTTTTCACAGATGACCTGGAACTTGGCATTAGGAAAAGTATAAAAGACAAAGTCCTAGATATTGGTTTTGAAACAGAGTCATCGGATGCAGATTCATTGATTCAGGATTACCTTGAAAAAAACTTTCAAATCAATATTCAAGACTCACTTTACTCTGCAAGCTTTATAGGAAAGGAGGCCGAAGGCATGTCTGTTTGGTGCTACCTTGAAATCAAGGTTCCCAAAAAATTAAATCAATTTTCCATAAAAAATGCTTTACTTGACAAGCATTTTGAAGATCAGAAAAACATGGTCCATTTTCACCACCAAGGAAAAATGGAATCCAAAGTTTTTGACAAAAACAAAAGAACACAAACAATCAGAATCACCCATTTGTAAAGATGAAGCAATCGTTCAATTATTTCATAGCCCTTCTATTTATGGGCTTTGCATACAGTTATGCACAGTTGGAGAATACCAATCAAAATAAGTTTCGCCAACTAGGGACCGAATTACCTACTCCAAATAGTTTCCGAACTGCTTCTGGAGCTCCTGGACCAAACTATTACCAACAAAAGGCTAGTTATAATATCCAAATCACCCTGGATGATGACAAGCATACTATTACAGGTGAAGAATCGATTACCTACACCAATAATTCATCTGACCCATTGCGATATGTTTGGGTACAGTTGGATCAAAATATGAGAGCAAAAGATTCCGATTCTCATAAAATTCGCACAAGTAAAGTTTCTGACAAAATGAGTATGGGAGATTTAAAAAACTTCCATAAGACTTTTGACGGTGGCTTTAAAATCACTGAGGTTACAGACGCAAGAGGAAATGCACTTGACCATACTATCAATTTTACCATGATGCGGGTTGATTTACCAAGAATCATTAGAAAGGGTGAACAATTCACCTTTAAAATAAAATGGTGGTACAATATTAATGATAGAGATAAAGTAGGCGGAAGATCTGGATTTGAATATTTCCCAGAAGAAGATAATAGCCTATATACCATTGCTCAGTTCTACCCACGAATGGCTGTATACAACGATGTAGAAGGATGGCAGACGAAACAATTCTGGGGAAGAGGTGAATTCGCACTTCCTTTTGGAGATTTCGATGTAAAAATAAAAGTTCCTAGCGACCATATAATTGGTGCAACTGGAGTGCTTCAAAATGCATCAGGAACGCTAACAAAGACACAATATAAACGTTTCCAAAAAGCAAAAACTGCCACGGAACCTGTATTGATTGTAACACAAGAAGAGGCTGAAGAAACTGAAAAAGCGAAAGCTACAGATAGTAAAATCTGGCATTTCAAAGCAAAGAATGTACGTGATTTTGCCTTTGCTAGTTCTAGAAAGTTTATTTGGGATGCGATGGGCGTAAAAATAGGTTCAAAGAATGTACTAGCCATGTCGTACTATCCTAAGGAGGGTAACCCGCTATGGGGACAATACTCTACTAAGGTAGTTGCACATACCATTAAATCTTATTCAAAATACACTATCAACTACCCCTATCCTGCTGCAATCTCTGTTCACTCAAAGAGTATTGGTATGGAGTACCCTATGATCTGTTTCAACTTCGGTAGACCAGAAAAGGATGGCACGTATAGTAGCCAAACTAAATATGGTATGATGGGCGTAATTATCCATGAAGTTGGTCATAACTTCTTCCCAATGATTATCAATTCGGATGAAAGACAATGGACTTGGATGGATGAAGGGTTGAATACTTTCTGCCAATACCTTGCTGAGCAAGAATGGGAAGACAATTATCCATCGAGAAGAGGGCCTGCTCACCTCATTGTTGACTATATGAAAGGTGATAAAGCGGGAATTGTTCCAATTATGACCCATTCTGAAGCTATTAAACAATTTGGAAATAATGCCTACGGAAAACCAGCGACTGCCTTAAACATACTGCGTGAAACAATATTAGGTAGAGAATTATTTGATTATTCCCTTAAGGAATACGCCAGAAGATGGGCATTTAAACACCCTAGTCCCGCTGATTTCTTCCGAACTATGGAAGATGCATCAGGTACTGACTTAGATTGGTTCTGGAGAGCATGGTTCTATACGAATGACCATGTAGATATTTCTTTAGATAATGTAGAGTGGTTCCAGCCAAGTACACAAAATCCAACCGTAGAAGCAGAAGTAGCCCAACGCAGAGATAGTCAAGATGAAAAACATATTGGAGTAAACCGAAATGCTGATATTGAAAAATTCGCAGACCATGACCCAACTGTATTTGACTTCTACAATAGCTATGACAAATATGATGTAAACAGCTTAGATACGGAAGTTTATAATCAATTCTTGGAAAGCTTAAATAGTGAAGAGAAAGCTTTACTAGCTAAGGGTGGTAATTATTACAATCTAAATATCAGTTCACCTGGAGGTATTCCAATGCCAGTAATCTTGGAATTCGAATTTATGGATGGCACCAAAGAGAAAGTGATGCTTCCAGCTGAAATTTGGACGAACAACCACACTGAATTTACTAAAGCCTTTTATTTCGAGAAAGAAGTTATTAGGATTTCACTAGATCCGGAACTAGAGACAGCAGATGTGAATAGAAGTAATAACTATTGGCCAACAAATACACTTCCTAACAGAATTGAATTATTCAAAAAAGGAAAAAGAAGATCACGAGAAAACACCATGCAGCGTGAAAGACGTGCTAATGAACATACAAAAAAATAATTACTAAAAAACGCCCTTCTTAGGGCGTTTTTTTTATCCTTATCCATTATAGCATAAGGGAATCTATAAGCCCTTAGACGGTGTAGTACCGAGTATATTCATTTTTTTATTGTATCTTTGCAACTAATGAAAGTAAAATACCTTTAAAAACCCGATTCGTTGGTTAACCTTCGTTAACCCATGCGAACATTCGATAATTATTGGCATTCCATTTCTACTCGGTTTTGTCCAAAAGGGACAAAGCAACTACATCACCTAAATCTATCTTTGAATGGCTAGATCGCAAGAGAGCTTCGGTAAAAAAGAAAAAGAAAAAAAACGCTTAAAAAAGCGTAAAGAAAAGGACATTAAACGTGAAGAACGTAAAACATCTTCCAAGAAAGGAGAAGGATTCGACAGTATGATTGCATATGTTGATGAATTCGGACAAATTACTGATACTCCGCCAGATCCAACTAAGAAGAGAGAAGAAGTAGATATTGAGACTATTGATATCAGTATTCCTAAGAAACTTGAGGATGATGGACCATCAGTAATGACTGGGAAAGTAGACTTCTTTAACGATTCAAAAGGTTATGGATTCATTAGAGAGTTAGAAACTCAAGAAAAATACTTTGTTCACATCAACGGACTTGAAGATGAAGTTGTAGAAGGTGATAAAGTAACTTTCGAGCTTGAAAAAGGTCTTAAGGGAATGAATGCAGTAAGAGTAAAGAAGGTTTAATTCTCAAAGAATTCAACTATTACAATTTATCAGGTTCTAGCCTGTTATTACATAAAAAAAGGTAGACAATTATTTATTGTCTACCTTTTTTATTGGATTTGGTTTATTTTGCGTTGGTTTCTTCGGTGCTGGTTTTCTTGGTGCCGGTTTTCTTTCAATTGGACCTCTTTTATAAATGATAAGTCCATTTAAAAAGTTTCTTAATATTTGATCCTGAAGCTCCATATATTTTGGATGGTCTTCCTTTCTGAAGAAAGCACCTAGCTCACTTTTAGAGACTTTAAAGTCTACCAGTTTTAGAATATCTACAATATCATCGTCTCGAAGTTTAAGGGCTACCCTTATCTTCTTCAATATGTCGTTGTTCGTAAGTCCCATGAATTAAATTTCTTGCAATTTAACCAATAAATCTCTTCTTAAGCTATCAATTTTAGAAATTGGCTTTAATTCACTCCTACCTATTTATCCTCATATTTAAAACTGATATTATTCATTGTTTCCATTCTGTCAATTCGATAATTTTGATTCATTATTAGACACTGAATTAGATGTTTAGAAAAGGATTGGAAAAACATGCAGGCTTATTATTCCTATTGCTATATCTCACAGCGATGGTCCGTCCCGTTTCCCCAATTCTTAACTATGCGATAAATACTAACTATTATATTGAAGTTCTTTGTGAGAACAAATCCCTACCTAAGCTGAATTGTAATGGAAAATGTTACCTAAAAAAGGAATTGAAGGAAGCTAATCAGTCCAGTTCTTCAGAACAATCCAATTCATTATTAAGAATTGAGATGGAACATTATCCAATATCACTTCTAGAAGATCCATTATTAATTCCTCAAGCACTTTCTGCTTTGGAATTTGAACAGCATTCAAACTACCTATTTAATTTAAAGGAATTCGACCTTCCCATAGGCTCTCCCCCTCCTAAAATTACTTGTTAAGTATACAATACCAGGAACAAATCCAGGGAATTCTATTTATTAACAAGCAATTTATACCATGAGAAAAATTTCATTTTTAATACTGGGAATAGCTGTGCTATGTCCATTTACGAGTCAATCACAAGAAGTCGCAACCAATCAAAACACAACAGAAGCAGAATGGTCTACAGCTAGACCAGATGGCCATGCTCCAATAGGGATAATGGGGGATCATTTACATAAAAAAGGTGACTGGATGTTCTCCTATAAATTTATGCCCATGACTATGAGTGGAATGCTAGAAGGCTCCGATGAAATGAGAGAAGATGCACTCCCTATGCCTTATATGGCAGCTCCAAAAGACATGAATATGCAAATGCATATGCTAGGCGTTATGTATGCCCCTTCGGACAATATAACCTTGATGGTAATGGGTAATTACGTCTCAAACTCCATGGATCTGAATAGGGTTATGGAAATGGATATGGGGATGAACATGGACAGAGGATTTGAAACCGAATCAAAGGGGTTTGGAGACATTACTATTGGTGGGTTATTTCGTGTATTTAAAGCCAACAGACAATCCGTACATGGAACCTTAAGCCTATCTATCCCCACAGGTGATATAGATCAAAGAGGAGACACCCCAATGATGGCTAATTCACAGTTAGCTTATCCGATGCAGTTAGGTAGTGGGACTTTCGACCCTAGTATTGGTTTAACATATTTGGGGCAATCTGACGTACTCTCTTGGGGGTCTCAAACGCTGTATAAATTCCGTACAGGTGAAAACAGCGAAGACTATCAACTTGGGAATGAATTTAAGTGGAGTAGCTGGGGATCCATAAAAGGATCAAATTCTTTAGCATTCTCCTGTAGTATAAACTATAGAAAAGTTGGTACTATATCTGGAAAGGATTCAGATATGAACCCGATGATGATGCCTTTATTCAACACAGATAATTCTGGTAGAGAACAAATAGACCTCGGAATAGGCTCAAATTACTTTGTACCAAAAGGAAAATTAAAAAACCTGAGACTTGGACTGGAACTAAATTTACCAGTATACCAGAAAGTAATTGGTATTCAAATGCAAAACAAGATATTTGGAACAGTGGGTATTCAATACTCCTTAGGTACGAGCTGCCATTAAAAGTTAATACGACAATAAAAAAGGGTCTATACTAACAGTAGTATAGACCCTTTTTTATTCATTGTATGTCTAGCCTTAAGCAAGGAATTATTTCATGATCCTTGAGGGGGGCCGTCTTACCCAACCTTAAAGCCAGCTTATTTCATAAGCCTGTCTTTTTTGTTTCCCACTCAGCCTTAAGCAAGAGATTATTTCATGATCCTTGAGGGGGGACGTCTTACCCAACCTTAAAGCCAGCTTATTTCATAAGCCTGTCTTTTTTGTTTCCCACTCAGCCTTAAGCAAGGAATTATTTCATGATCCTTGAGGGGGGCCGTCTTACCCAACCTTAAAGCCAGCTTATTTCATAAGCCTGTCTTTTTTGTTTCCCACTCAGCCTTAAGCAACGGATTATTTCATGATCCTTGAGGGGGGGCCGTCTTACCCAACCTTAAAGCCAGCTTATTTCATAAGCCTGTCTTTTTTGTTTCCCACTCAGCCTTAAGCAAGCTTGGCTGATGGAAAACAAAAAAGCCAGATACAATGTATCTGGCTTTTCGGTTGTGGGCGATACAGGATTCGAACCTGTGACCCCCTGCTTGTAAGGCAGGTGCTCTGAACCAACTGAGCTAATCGCCCCTAAGGGATAAAAAATCGGAATCTACTGCTGTAGATAAGTGGGCGATACAGGATTCGAACCTGTGACCCCCTGCTTGTAAGGCAGGTGCTCTGAACCAACTGAGCTAATCGCCCGAATATATATATATATTCAGTTTAATACTGAATGATCTATTGGGTAAATTCCGATTTTTCAAAGAACGTCTACCGAAGTAGTATTTTGGTGGGCGATACAGGATTCGAACCTGTGACCCCCTGCTTGTAAGGCAGGTGCTCTGAACCAACTGAGCTAATCGCCCCTTTCATTGTTATGGGGTTGCAAATATAGAAATGAAT
>MAAC01015446.1_pt1 | contig 24754 bp, 22 predicted proteins | sample 1115981 | NCBI WGS metagenome assembly MAAC01 (sample SAMN04961126, study PRJNA320927) | seawater metagenome | isolation source: sample BD02T64 sea water enriched with oil for 64 days | place: USA:Gulf of Mexico | collected 2013-07-27
GGAGCTACTTTGGCATATGAATATGCCGCTTTGGTTTGTTTATTTGCCAGTGTTTTTGCATGGTTTATCAAAGATAAAAGATAACAACAAGATGTAGGTCGGAATTCATTCTGACAAATCGTTAGGCTAAAGCCCAACCTACAATATTCTGTATTTATTTTACTTCTTCGCCAGCGGCTTGTTTATCGGCGTGGTAAGAAGAGCGGACTAATGGACCACATGCTGCGTGTTCAAAGCCCATTTTCATTGCTTCACGTTGAAACATATCAAAATCATCGGGATGAACATAACGTTCTACAGGCAAATGCTCTTTACTCGGTTGTAAATATTGTCCGATCGTTAACATCTTTACGCCATGTGCGCGTAAATCCTTCATCACTTGCAATATCTCTTCGTTGGTTTCACCCAAACCAACCATTAAACCTGACTTAGTATTTACGGTAGGATTGGCTTCGCCAAACTTTTGCAGCAAGTCTAATGACCATTGATAATTAGCACCGGGTCTGGCTTTGGTATATAAACGTGGCGCCGTTTCTAAGTTATGGTTAAAAACATGCGGTGGAGTTTGATTCAGTATTTCTAATGCTTTGTCCATACGTCCACGAAAATCCGGTACTAATATTTCAACTTTAGTGTGTGGGGCATGCTCTGCTATTTCAGTAATACAATCGGCAAACTGCTGTGCTCCGCCATCACGTAAATCGTCTCTGTCTACCGAGGTGATAACAACGTATTTTAGCGCCATGTCTTTTAATGTTAATGCTAGTTTCTTTGGCTCTTCTTTGTCGGCTGCAAGAGGACGACCATGGCCAACATCACAAAAAGGACAACGACGTGTACAAATGTCTCCTAAGATCATAAATGTAGCTGTGCCGTGGTTGAAACATTCTGATAAATTTGGACAAGATGCTTCTTCACACACTGAATGCAAGTTGTGCTTACGTAGTGCTGACTTTATTTTGTCGATGCGCTCGGTGGTGCGTGGTAATTTTATCCGCAACCAGTTGGGTTTTCTTAACATAGTTTCGCGCGTTGAAGGCACAACTTTAATTGGGATGTGAGCCATCTTTTCGGCGTCACGAAGTTTTGTACCCGGTGCGATACGTGATGATTTAGTGGTCATTTATTGAACCCAACCCTTTGATATAACTAATATTGTCAGTATTTAGCAATGCTGACATGTGTTTAATCAACGCTTGTCCTGCTTTTTCAACAGAATCGAGAGCGCTGATTGTTGATGAAGTTGATGTATGCATCATTTCTTAGCCTGCATTAACAGAGCCCAAGCCATTTTTGTAGCTAATATTGTCAGCATGTAATAATGCTGACATGTGTTTAATCAATGCTTGTCCTGCTGCTTCAACAGAATCGAGAGCGCTGATTGTTGATGTTTGTATCATTTCTAATCCTGCATACCCACAAGGGTTAATGCGTAAGAATGGCGATAAATCCATATTAATATTTAATGCTAAGCCGTGAAAAGAGCAACCTTTACGTACCCTTAATCCAAGAGAGGCAATTTTTTTACCGTCTACATATACACCGGGAGCGTCTGGTTTAGCATTTGCGGTTATGTTGTGATCCGCTAAAGTGGCAATGATACCGTTTTCTATCAAGGTCACTAATTCTCTAACGCCTATTTTTCTACGGCGTAAATTGATCATAAAGTACATCACTTGCTGGCCGGGTCCATGGTAAGTCACTTGCCCACCTCGGTCGACTTTGACAACAGGGATATCACCAGGCATTAGCAAGTGCTCTTCTTTTCCTGCTTGTCCTTGAGTAAATACCGCAGGATGTTCAACCACCCATAGTTCATCTGCTGTCTCATCATTACGCTCATCGGTAAAACATTGCATGGCTTGCCATACAGTAACGTAATCCATCTGCTCTAATTGTCGAACAACAAGTGAATGCTTCAAGTGCTTGCCTTTTACTATTGAAAGTTGTTTATAAAACGTATCTGACTTGCTCTATAGCCGTCAGAGTTTTATAAATCATTTCGATGTGCTCTTTGCTGGTAACTGTGACCGCGATAGCAACGGAATGATAATTTCCTTTTGAACTTGGTTTTATTTTTGGTGAATAATCACCCGGAGTATGTTTTTGTAACTCAGCAATGATCAAGTCGGGTAATTCATCACAAGCAACGCCCATTACTTTAAAGTTTAATACCGTTGGGAAATCTAAAAGTTCATCAAATTTGGTTTTCATGTGTGCTCTCTGTCTCGATCCTAATGATCATTTGGCTATTTTATCATTATTTATTGCTAAGAAAAATGGGGGCTGAATACTAAAATACAAGAAAATTGTTTGCTAAATAAAAAGCCCAGTAAAAACTGGGCTTTGCAATCATATGAAATTGAGTTTAGCTTAGTTAATAAACTGCAACTTTACATAATCAACTAAACGGTCGAACATGCCACCTTCAGTAACTTCTTGTAAAGTTACTAACGGGTATTGACCAATGTCTTCGCCGTCAAGTTGCAAAAATACTTTACCAACAACAGCACCCTTATCAAGCGGGGCAATCAATTGTTTGTTTAACTCAAAGTTCGCAGTTAAATTTTTGCGTTGCCCGCGAGGAATAGTAATAGGGGTATCTACTAATATACCTAAATCAACTTCTTTAATATTTCCCATCCAAACGCGGTCGGTAACGAACTTTTCACCGGCTTTATAAGGGGTATAGGTTTCGAAAAAGCGAAAACCATAGTTGAGCAACTTTTTACTTTCTACTTTACGAGCACGAACACTGTCTGTACCCATCACAACACTAACTAAACGCATTCCACCTTTGGTTGCTGAAGTCACCAAACTATAGCCGGCTTGAGAGGTATGACCGGTTTTTAAACCATCAACCGTCATGCTTTTATCCCATAAGAGACTGTTTCGGTTATACGTTTTAATGTTATTAAATTCGAATGACTTTTGTTTATAGAGTGCATATTCTTCAGGCACATCTCGAATAAGGGCTACCGCTAAAGTTGCCATGTCTCTAGGTGTGGTTTTATGCTCTTGGCTATCTAAGCCATGGCTGTTTTCAAAGTAGCTGCTGCTCATGCCCAATTGCTCTGCATGAGCATTCATTAAATCAGCAAAGGCGTCTTCACTACCGGCAATATGTTCCGACATAGCGACACAAGCGTCATTACCTGAAGCAACTATGATGCCTTGGTTTAACAGATCAACAGAGACCTCTTTGCCTACTTCGAGCCACATTAGCGACGAGCCCTTAAACAGTGGATTACCTGTTGCCCACGCCTCTTTGCTAATAGTAACTAGGTCGGTATTGCTAATATTGCCTGATTGCAGTTCTAGGCCGATGATATAACTTGTCATCATTTTGGTTAAACTGGCTGGAGCTAATAAAGTGTCAGCATTTTCTTCTGCAATAATTTTCCCCGTCGTATAATCAATTAAAATGTGACCTTTAGCATTTATCTGCGGCGGAGAAGGGATAATAACTGCTGCGTAAGAAAGAGTAGAAAAAGTGAAGGCTATTGCACCAACTAAGCTGATAATTTTACGATAAGTTTTAGTCATTTTATTTGTCAATTTTTGCGACATAACTGCCAGTGAAAATAATACAATGGATTTGTCTGATGAAAAACACAAATCATTGGATAAATAAATAATTTTCAGCAGTATACCAGTTTTATTTTCGATTGCTACGCCATTAAATCAAGCAATTTGTATCTTTTGATGTTTTCGCTTGATAGATGGTTAGCGATAATCAAAATTTTAGCTTAAAGGCGGTGGGATAACCATTCTCTTTCAATTGTATTAAGAGGTTGTCGACAGTTGATTGATCTTCAATGGGTCCTACTTGTACTTTAAATATGTGTTTACTTTGTTTACTGCTGGTAGGTTGTTGAAATAATTGCGTGATAGCGTTGGCAGTTTGTTGGGCAAGCAGTGGGTTTTTAGTGGCAAATACCTGTATATAATTGGCTTTTATCGAAGGGAGGGGGGATGCTTTTCTAATAATATTGGCTGATTGATTGGAAAAGTCAGTGATTGCTTCAATAGTCACATTTGCCGTGCCTGTTTTTAACATATCCAATTTGTAGGCGGCACTGTAGGAAAGATCAATAATGCGTTGTTGATGGAAGGGGCCACGATCATTTACCCGCACTATGACGGTTTTTTGATTACCATTATTGGTGACTTTTAAATAAGTCGGCAAAGGTAAGTTTTTATGAGCAGCACTCATTGCATACATATTATAAATTTCGCCATTAGACGTTAAGTGGCCATGAAATTTATTGCCATACCAAGAAGCTGTACCAGATTGCTTAAAATTTTTGGCGGTATTTAATACCGAGTAGCTTTTTCCCCTGACTTGATAATTTTTATTACCACCTCTACTTTTGGGCTCTGCTCGAGGGGTTGGATCCTGTAATTCTATCGGGCGTGGTTTTCTTGTTGGAGTACTATCATTTTGTTGTTGGTAACGACCATAGTTGCTACTACACGCGCTAAGGATGAGTAATAGAGTGCTACTAACTAGTAATGATATCCAATGATGGGAGAATTTCTTCACAACGGCCCTTAATTTATGCGATAAATCGACGGTGAGTACTGATGGCCATTAATATACCAAAACCTGCCATTAAGGTAACCATGGAGGTACCACCATAACTGACTAAGGGGAGAGGTACACCAACCACAGGTAATAATCCAGAAACCATGCCGATATTAACAAATACATAAACAAAAAACGTTAGGGTTATACTGCCTGCTAATAGTTTAGTGAATGCATGCTCGGCGTTAACGGCTATCCACAATCCTCTCATGACAATGGCTAAATAAACCAGTAATAAAATACTGACACCGATCAGGCCAAACTCTTCACTAAACACCGCAAAAATAAAATCGGTATGGCGTTCAGGTAAAAACTCTAACTGCGATTGAGTACCTTGCAGCCAACCTTTTCCTTGTAAGCCGCCTGAGCCGATAGCTATTTTTGATTGGATAATATGATAACCAGAGCCGAGGGGGTCTTGTTCAGGATTTAAGAAGGTCAATACTCGTTGCTTTTGATAGTCCTTCATCAAAAATATCCACAAGATCGGAGCAAAAGCTGAGCCTAGTAATCCGCAGGCGCCAATTAATCGCCAACTGGCTCCTGCTAAAAATATGACAAAAATACCAGAACTGGCAATTAATAATGAAGTACCTAAATCGGGTTGCCTGGCGATTAATAACGTTGGAATTAATACTAAAATAAAAGCGCCAAGGATATGCATCAATTTTGTTGGTAAATTAAATTGGCTAACGTACCAAGCAATCATTATCGGCACAATTAATTTCATAATTTCTGAAGGCTGTATCAGGGTTACACCTATATCTAACCAACGTTGAGCCCCTTTACCCGTATGGCCAAAAAGTAATACTGCAACCAGTAAAGCAATGCCCGCAACAAAGGCTGGCACAGCCCATTTTCGATAAATGAGGGGCGGGATCTGCGCAATAACAAACATCACCATTAAAGCGATGCCAATCCGAGTTGCTTGTTTGATCGCCATGGCATTACTTTGCCCGCCTGCGCTGTAAACCACTAATAAACCTAAAGTCATTAAACAAAGAATGCCGATTAATAAGGGGAAGTCGATATGTATGCGATGCAAGAATGTGCGACTTTTTTGTTGGTCATGTCCGATTGAACTCATTATTGTGTGCCTGGTTTTTTGTTTTTATTATCAAGGTATTTTTTACCATAGACTTCATCATGATGGGGGTGACTATTTTTACTGACAATAATGCGATTGCCAAAATATTGATCCATGATTTGTCTAGCAACGGGAGCCGCGTTTGTACCACCACCACCTTTGGCTACGTTTTCAATCGCGACAGCAACAACAATTTCTGGATTTTCATAAGGGGCAAAGGCAACAAACATGGCATTATCACGCTGACTTTCTTGAGTCGTTTCTGCATCATATTTTGCGTCTTGCGCGATGTTAGCTGTTTGCGCCGAACCGGTTTTTCCCGCAGCGTCGTACTTACTTCCCTTGAAGGCTTCATATCCTGTTGCGCCTTTCTTTTGTACGGTATTGTGCATGCCATCGAGCACAACTTCCCAATGTTTTTTATCCTTTAAAATAATCGGTTGTTTTTCATCAACAGGATTTTGTTTATCTACAACCGATCTTTCAGTCGGCTCTTCAGATAGCTGTGCTATTTCTTGGGTCGTTTGGGGAATAACTTCGGTTGTTGATTTTAACAAATGAGGGACTTTGATTTGCCCTTGGTTAACAAGTATGGACATCGCTTGCGCCAACTGCAGAGGGGTAACGGTCCAGAAACTTTGGCCAATACCGACTGAAAGTGTTTCGCCCGTGTACCAAGGTTGGTTATAACGAGCACGTTTCCATTCGACACTTGGCATAATTGCCCGACTTTCTTCATAAATATCGATACCGGTATATTCGCCAAAACCGAACTTTTCCATCATTCGAGCAATACGGGTGATGCCTAATTGATAGGCTAAACCGTAATAATAAACATTGCAGGATTGCTCTAATGATCTGGCTAAGTTGACTTTACCGTGTCCCCATTTTTTCCAGTCTCTACGTTTATTCTCAACCCCTTTAAGTTGATAAAAACCGGGATCATGAATTTCTTTTTCTGGGGTGATCATGCCTTCATTTAAGCCTGTCAAAGCAAGTAATGGTTTAATGGTTGATGCTGGCGGGTAGCCACCTTGTGAAGTGCGATTGACCAAGGGGCGATCTTTAGAACTGAGTAGTTTGTTATAATTTTTACTGCTGATGCCATGGACAAATAAGTTACCGTTATAACTGGGATTGGAATACATCGCTAGTACTCCGCCATCACGGGGGTCAATGGCAACGATGGCACCACGTTTTCCTGAAAGCGCCCGTTTGGCGATCATTTGCAGCTCAATATCTAAAGTAAGTGTGAGATCTTTACCTGGCATGGGAGGGGTAAAATCTAAGGTACGAATAATACGCCCTTGATTATTAATTTCGACTTCTTGATGACCAATCGTGCCATGAAGAATATTTTGATAGAACTTTTCTAAACCTAACTTGCCGATATTTCGTGTGGCTGCGTAATTTTCGGTTTTACCTTGCTCTTCAAGTTTTATTGCATCGCGCTGGTTGATGCGGGCAACGTATCCCAGAGTATGGGTGGTTAAATCGGCAAAAGGATAATAACGCTTTAAGCGGGCATCAATAAATACCCCAGGAAATTTGTGTTGATTCACTGAAAAAAGGGCTACTTGTTGGTCACTGAGTCGAGACTTTAATTCTAGTTGCTTAAAACGACGCTTACTTTTTAATGATCTAAACAACTTCGCTTGCTTTTCTTCGCCTATATTTAACAGTTTACTCACTTGCTTGACGGTATTTTTTAAGTCGACCACTTGTTCAGGAATAATCTCTAAACTATAGATAGGTTTGTTTTCGGCAAGTAATACCCCTTGTCTATCGTAAATGAGTCCTCGATTGGGCGCTACGGGCAGTATCTTAATACGATTAGAGTTTGAGCGTGTTTGGTATTTTTCAAAAGAGCTGATCTCTAATTCATAAATATTACTAAATAAAATCAGTAATAATGCGACCACCCCTAACAAGGCGATAAATGTTCGCCGAGCAAAGAGATTTGCTTCTGCACTATGGTTTCGAATGGTGACACGCTTGTTAGACTGCATCGCTATTCTCTATGGTACGGATGATTAGTATTAATGCTCCAAGCTCGATATAAACTTTCAACGAGCACAACTCTTACCATAGGGTGAGGTAAGGTCAGTGGTGATAGTGACCACTTTTGTTCTGACGCTTTAATACAAGCAGGGGCTAAACCTTCAGGGCCGCCAACCAAAAGCGCAACGTCTCGGCTATCGAGCTGCCATTTTTCTAACTGCTTAGCTAATTGTGGTGTTGTCCAAGGTTTCCCTTCAACTTCTAAGGTCACAATGCGACTTCCTTTAGGAATAGCGGCGAGCATTAGCTCACCTTCTTTTTCTAAAATACGGCTAATATCGGCATTTTTCCCTCGTTTTCCTGCAGGTATCTCTACCAAGTGAAAAGACATGTCACGGGGGAAACGACGACTATATTCATTAAAAGCTTGAGTGACCCACGCCGGCATTTTGTTGCCGACAGCAAAAAGGGTTAAACGCATACTATTCCTGTGAAGCTATTTCTAAGGCGATGATTATGTATAACAAAAGGCGTCTTGCTCTTCAATGACTCAATCGTTCTAAAATAACTAGTTTTCAGAAGCACAGGGATGCTTTATTCCCACAATTCTTCTAATTGATATTTATCTCTAGTCGCGTCAGTCATGATATGAACAACCAGATCGCCTAAGTCAACTAAGGCCCACTCACCGACGTCTGCACCTTCAACACCTATAGGTTCAATACCTTCAGCGCGGCATTCAATAATAACGGATTGAGCAATTGATTTTACATGGCGGCTTGAGTTGCCTGATGCCACGATCATAAAATCAGCAAAATCTGATTTTTTAGCAATGTTTAACGTGGTGATATCACGCCCTTTCATATCTTCTATTTTTTCGATAACAAAAGTGGCTAGTGCTTCATTTTGCAAAGTTAATTCTCTTTTAGGTTAGATGGCTTAATTATAGTTAATAATATCATTATTTTTTGAAATGAACATTAACGATATAAATTTTTATCGTTGATAAAATTAATAATGGTTTGCGGGAGTTTATGATTATCGATGGTATTGCTTTTAATCTCTTTACGTATTTCTGTTGATGAAATATTTAACTCTGTTTGTTGATGAATCAGTATTCTCCCCGCCTTTATTGTTGACAGTTGTTTAATATCATCAACAAAATAGGGAGATAAAAGCTCAAGATCTGTGGTGCTGGCTGAATCAAATTTATACTTTGGTCGCGCATTAACAACTATATGGCACAAGGATAAAATTTCTTGCCATTGGTGCCATGTGGTTAAGTTATTCAGTGAATCCATACCGATAATAAAAAATATTTGGCTATCACTATTTTCTTGGCTAATTTCTTTTAAACTTTCCACCGTATAGGAGGGAGGTGGTTTTAATAACTCTCTGTCATCTAATTGAAAAACAGGGAATTCTTGGCAAACTAATTCAACCATCTCTTTGCGGTATTTAGCGCTGGCCGTAGTGGTGTTTTTATGTGGTGAGACATGAGCGGGTAATAGATATAATTGATCTAATGTAAGCCAATGAGCCGTTTCTATAGCGGGTAAAATATGACCATTGTGAATGGGGTCAAAAGTACCACCTAAAATACCAATACGATTCAGCGGATTTGGCGCGCTGTTGGTATTATTGATACTCATAATTTAGCGAATAATTTTTCATGGTTTCGCCGTGATATAAACAGACCATCACGTCAGCTAATAAAATAAAGCTATTAAACTCGCTGCTGGTTTTACTGATCAAATCAACTTCTGCAAGCCTTGCTTGAGTATGAGCTAAGTTATTAGCTGTCATATTATTGAGTGCTTGTTGATAAAGCGGTTTACGTTTATCCCAAATACGGTATGTTTTACACAGTTGATTAAAGGATTCGCCTTGCACTAAGTTTTCTTGCATTGTGATGAGTTGCTTGAGCTCTTTGTGGATAAACCAAATGAGTTGGGCGATTGCGGTGCCGTCTTGTTGCAGTTGATCTAACATGGCAATACAGCGCTTTATATCACCAATTAACATCGCATCAATCAACTGAAAAGGATTGAATTTTGCTTGTTTTATCAGTAGCTGCTCAACATTCTCTACGGTGATCTGTTGCTGATTAAAAAGGATAGCAAGCTTTTGAAGCTCTTGATCAAGTGCGTTGAGGTTACCTTCAAAAAATTCAGCCAATAAAAGAATAACGTCGTGTTGTAAGTTTAATTGGTTTTCCCGCGCTTGACGTTGAATCCACTGATTGAGCTGCTTGCCTTCAATGTCGTATAAAGGTAAGAAACATCCTTTGGATTCGAGAGATTTAAACCACTTTCGTTTTTGACCAGCCGCATCAAGCTTATCACCATAGATAATTAATAATATATCAGGGTGCAGGTGTTCGCTTAATTCTACCAGCGCTTTACTGCCTTTGTCACCGAGTTTATTGGTGGTCAGTTCAAGCTCAATGATGCGTTGACTAGAGAACAAGCTCATCGCTTGGTATTCTTGATGTAACAAGGACCAATCAAATTTATCGTCAATGCTAAAACGGATCAATTCGTCAAAGCCTTGTTGCTGATAGCTATTTTTGATGGCCTGTAGACCGTTGTTTTTTTGCCAAGGTTCATCACCAAAAATTAACCACACCGGTTTAAACCCTTGATTGAGTGTGGTGGTTAATTGATTATGATAAATCCTCATTTAACTTCCTTTTACTTACAGATTAAGTTGATGAAACAACAGGTAATACTAAAGCTGAAAATGTCATGCATATAGAATTATTAAATCTGAATACTCGCCATACTTCTCAATATTTTGTCAGCAACTTCTTTACGCATTTCACTTAACATCAATGATAGTTCACGACTTTTGGCTAGAGCTTTGTCTGGATCGTCTTGATAATCTCTATTGATTTCAAATTTAAAGGTTTGAGTATCTTTGCTGGCTAAAATAAGTTGATAACTTACTGTGTAAATAAGTTCATATTCAGCTACTTGACCGTTTGGAAATACCGATAATGTTCGTCGGTCTAAGGTGTCTTTAAGGATACGCATCTCTGGTAAACCTTGGCTGTATTTAGTGACAACATTCACTTGGTTGTTCAGTAAATGTTGTTTAACTACACGGGTTAGTTCACCAAATTTATCAACAGAGCTGAGATGGATGGTTTGCAACTGAGGGGGCAGTAAATAATCGCCTCTGAGTTGGAAACCACAACCGTTGAGCAGTAAAGCACCCAAAGCGCAAAGTATGACACTATAGGCTTTGAGTTCTTTAAATAGTAGCTTGTTGAAAAATGTCATTAATTGGCTACTATGTTTAATAGTTTTCCAGGCACATAAATGACTTTACGCACGGTATTACCTTCAATGAATTTAGCAACATTTTCGTCCGCTAACCCCATAGATTCTACAGTGTCTTTATCTGCGTCGGCAGCAACCGTGATCTTGGCTCTTACCTTGCCGTTAACTTGCACAATGATGAGCTTTTCATCTTCAACCAGAGCCGATTCATCAACTTGTGGCCACAAGGTATTTTCAACGCTATTGCCATCACCCACCGTTTGCCATAATTCGTGGCAGATATGTGGCGTGATAGGAGTCAACATTAATACTAAAGCGCTTACGGCTTCTTGCATCACGGCACGATCTTCAGTTGAATCCATTTTTGCTTTAGACAAGTGATTCATTAATTCCATAATGGCCGCAATCGCGGTATTAAAGGTATTACGGCGACCAATATCGTCACTGACTTTTTTAATGGTTTTATGTAGTTCACGACGTAAAGATTTTTGCTGGCTATTTAATGTTAAGCCTTCAAGCGAAACCGCTTTATCACCTTGGTTAAACTCGTGAATTAATCGCCAAACACGTTTTAGGAAACGATGTGCACCTTCAACACCCGAATCAGACCATTCTAATGTTTGCTCTGGCGGCGAAGTGAACATAATAAATAAACGTACAGTATCGGCGCCATATTGGTCGATAACTGATTGTGGATCGATACCATTGTTTTTCGATTTCGACATTTTACTCATGCCGGCAGACAAAACGGGTTTACCATCTATTTTACTGATAGCAGAAGTCACTTGACCTTTTTCATTACGTTCAACGTCAACATCGGTAGGTGCAATCCAATCTTGAGCGCCATTTTCAGCTTCACGGTAATAAGTCTCAGCTAAAACCATGCCTTGGCATAATAAGCTTTTAAACGGTTCATCGCTGTTGACCAAACCAAAATCACGTAATAATTTATGGAAAAAACGCGCATAAAGTAAATGTAATATTGCGTGTTCAATGCCACCGACATATTGATCAACTGGTAACCAGTAATTGGCTTTGTCGGGATCAAGCATCTGGGTATCGTCGCTGGGTGAGCAATAACGTGCGTAATACCAAGATGATTCCATAAAGGTATCAAAGGTATCGGTTTCACGAAACGCTGCTTCGCCGTTATAGGTGGTTTTTGCCCACTCAGGATTGTCTTTTATCGGCGAAGTGACGCCATTCATCACCACATCTTCTGGTAATTCAACCGGTAATTGATCGGCAGGCACAGCTACAGATTCACCATTTGCTAAATTTACCATTGGGATAGGAGTCCCCCAATAGCGCTGACGAGAAACGCCCCAATCACGCAAGCGATAATTAACTTTTATTTTGCCTTTATTTTCAGTTTTTAATTTATAAGCTATTGCTTTGAATGCTTTCTTAAAGTTTAAACCGTCAAATTCACCTGAATTAATCAGTTTACCTTTTTCGGTAATGGCCGCTTTGGCGATATCATCATCGTCACCACCTTGAATAACTTGTTTGATGGTTAAACCATATTTGATGGCAAATTCATAATCACGTTGATCATGTCCTGGCACTGACATTACAGCACCTGAGCCATAATCCATTAAAACAAAGTTTGCTGCCCAGACAGGCACCAACTCACCAGAGAGTGGGTGAATCGCTTTTAAGCCAGTATCAACACCTTTCTTCTCCATCGCAGCCATGTCGGCTTCGGTAGACTTATTGGTTTTACATGATTCGATAAATTCTGCTAAAGCCGGATTGTTTTTAGCCGCTGCTAAAGCCAATGGATGTTGGGCCGCTAAAGCGACATAAGTAACACCCATTAATGTATCTGGTCGGGTGGTGTAAATATCAAAACTGTCATCAGAATCAGCGACTTGAAAGGTCATATCGACACCTTCGCTTCGGCCAATCCAATTTTTCTGCATAGTTTTAACTTGTTCAGGCCAGCCTTCTAATTGGTCTAAATCTTTTAATAACTCTTCAGCATAATCAGTGATCTTGATAAACCATTGTGGAATTTCTTTACGTTCAACCACTGCACCTGAACGCCAACCACGACCATCAATGACTTGCTCGTTGGCTAAAACCGTTTGGTCAACCGGATCCCAGTTTACCGTCGCATTTTTCTTGTAAACTAAACCTTTTTCGAAAAGTTGCGTGAAAAACCATTGCTCCCAGCGATAATAATCTTTTTTACATGTCGCTAATTCACGATCCCAGTCGTAACCAAAACCTAAAGATTTAAGCTGGTTTTTCATGTAATCAATATTTTGATAAGTCCACTTGGCGGGTGCAGAGTTGTTTTTAATGGCAGCGTTTTCAGCAGGCAAACCAAATGAATCCCAGCCCATTGGCTGCATAACATTTTTGCCTTGCATGCGTTGGTAACGAGAAATTACATCACCCAAACTATAGTTACGGACATGGCCCATGTGCAATTTACCACTTGGGTAAGGGAACATTGAAAGACAATAAAACTTGTCTTTACCAGGTTGTTCTACCGCTTTAAAAGTTTTATTTTCAGTCCAAAAAGTTTGAACTTGTGCTTCTATTGCTTGGGGATTGTAAATGGATTCCATTAACGATTTTCTCAAAATTTGGGGTGATGCCGAACTTAAAATTATCTCTGAATTTTCAGAGCTATGCTTACAAGTTTTGCGTGTAATACCAAATTGATTAAGTTATTTCCCACTCAGCGAGAATTAAAAGACTTAGAGGCAAGGCATTGATTACAGAGAATGGTTATTCCCTTGTCAAAATCAATAACGCAGCATATAAGTCTTTTAAACTCGCCCTTTGGAGCTTGTCAGGAAAGTAATAACTGCACAAATTTGTTTGATATAGAATGACTATATCGGTACAAATTTCATTTGTTCTAACTTCCCTGACAGAGCTCTGAGGGGGGAATTAATTTAATCAAATTGGTATCTATTAGTGGCCATAGAATACATGAACTGCCCTAGTGTCGACAAGTTTAATCCGTGATATTGCGGCTTTTCACCGGTTTTATTTCTTATATAGAAGTAGATTAGGTATTCATCGGGATTTTAGGCTATATAAAAGTAATGGCATACTGTTGGGATAATGACTATGACGAATAAAAATAGCGGGTCAGACTTTTATTATCGATTAACACAATGGTTAACCGATGTTAAAACACATCAAGTCACTCACGTCGTTGAATTAGTTGAGCAAGCTAAAGTGATTTTAAAAGCAGCGGAGTCAATTCCAGAAGAAAAAATAAAGCAGTTTATTGATAATTTCAAATATGATTTACATCAGTTTTATCAACTAAATCAAGAACAGGCTCAGCATTCTATTTACCTAGGATTAATGAAAGAATCGTTTTGGCATACCATGGCCAGTATCACTGACAAATCGCAAGTAGAGTGGGCTGAATTGTGTGAGGATTTTCAACACAATGGTGATTATCAGGCAGGAGACTTAATCGGTTTTGGTATAGTTGAATGTAAAAAATGTCATCAAACGGTGCAAATCAATCATTTGTCAGAAATAGGCCCGTGTCTACATTGTGGCCACGATCATTTTTCTCGGCAAAGCTTAACGCCATAATCTATTCCCTTTCAATATGCCGAATCCTACTCAATGCACATGCCTGGAGTGGGAATATTTATAGTTCAAATTATTGCTGATGTTTTGCTAATCAATATAGTAAACTACTGACTAGTTAAGATATTTCCTATAAAAATAAATAGCTTATATATTAAGCTGACATGGTGATTTTTCATGACCCAAACCTCAAACCAATGGCGTTTAACTCCAGAGCAATTAACGGCTCCCTTAAATGAGCCAATGTTTTCTCTCAGTAATGAACCGTTATCCGATTCAGATACCTTTATTGGTCATCATCGTGCAAAAGAAGCATTAGATTTTGGTTTATCAATGGAAACGCGTGGTTTCAATGTTTATGCCATGGGAGAGCATGGTACTGGTCGTCAAACCTTAATAAAACAAATGTTAGCGGCAACCGCAAATCAGCAAGCAACGCCAGAAGAATGGTGTTATATCAATAATTTTGATGAAGTTCATGCTCCCTTTAAGTTACATGTTAGCCCTGGAGATGGTAAGCAGTTACTAACCCGTATTAATACCTTTATCGATGAACTTGTCGATATGTTCCCAGATACGTTTGATAACCCGAGTTACCAACGACAAAAAGCGGCCATCGATCGTGAGTTTAATCAGAAATACGATTTCGCCATTGCTAAAGTGGAAGATACTGCTTTAAAAGATAACGTTGTCTTATATGAAGAAGGCGGTGAAATAGGTTTTTCACCCTTAGTCAATGGTGAAGCACTTGGTGATAAAGAGTTTGCAAAATTAGATGAAACTAAGCGTAGTGAGTTTTATCAAGTCTTAGAAAAATTAGAGGACTTACTTTCAGATCAATTAATTGAATTACCGCAATGGAAAAGGATCTCATCGGATAAAAAACGTAAATTAAAACATGAAACCGCAGAACAAAGTATTCGCCCTTTTTTAAAAGAATTAGAACATGAGTTCGCCAGTAACTTAGGTGTGCTGAAATATTTATCGAATGTTAAAGCCCATGTTGTTGAGGCGGTACTTGAAATTTTGGTGGATGAAAGTGGCGAAAATCAACAAAGTGACAAAGATGCGCGCAAATTAATGCAAGAACGTTTTTTGCCAAACTTATTAGTTTCAAGAACTCCTGATGAAGGCGCTCCGGTGGTTTATGAGCAAAACCCCACCTTTCAGAATTTGTTTGGTCATGTCGATTTTGCTAGCTTTCAAGGCAGTAGCTACACCAGTTACCGCTTAATTCGCCCCGGTGCTTTACATAAAGCAAATGGTGGTTATTTATTGCTTGAAGTTGAGAAGTTACTTAATCAGCCGATGGTTTGGTCACGACTAAAACTGGCACTTAAAACCGAACAAATAACCATTGAAAATCCATATTCTGAATACTCTCAACCGGGGGCGTTAAGCCTGCAACCGGAAAAAATCCCGCTAAAAGTGAAAGTGATCTTATTAGGTGATCCTGAAATTTATTACACCTTACAAGATTATGACCAAGAATTTACCGAGCTATTTAGGGTATTAGCCGACTTCGATCGTTATCTCGATAATTCAAGTGAAAATTTGAATGAATATGCACAGCTGATCAGGGCACGGGCAGAGAAAAATGATTACCCGATGGTAACCAATGAAGCCGTGATGGAACTAGTCCGTTACGGTTTACGTTGCGCAGAGCATCAGCATAAAATTTCAGCCAATATAGTACAAATCAATGACTTGTTGGATGAAGCGGTATATATCTGGAAAAAACAACAAGAACAATCGAGTCTGACAGCGACTTTTATTTCTCAGGCACTCGCCGCCCAGTACCGAAGAAAAGGCCGGATCAGTGAAGCTTGGTTAACCGAAATAAAAGAAGAACAAGTTTTGATCAGTACTCATGGTAAACAGGTGGGTAAAGTAAATGGTTTAACGGTATTAGAGATTGGCGATAGTGTTTTTGGTACACCAGCACGGATCACGGCTACAGTTTATGCGGGTAGCAATGGTATTACCGATATAGAACGTGAAGTTGATTTAGGTAAATCGATTCATTCAAAAGGTGTTCTATTATTATCTGGATATATTGGCCATAAATACGGACAAAGGTTTCCTGTTGCTATTTCTGCCAATATCGCGATTGAACAATCTTATGGGCATATCGACGGAGATAGCGCCTCAATGGCCGAACTTTGTGCTTTAGTTTCTGCTATTTCCCATTTACCTATTGATCAAAGTATCGCAATAACCGGCTCAATGAATCAGCACGGTGAAGTTCAATCCATTGGTGGTGTTAATGAGAAGATTGAAGGCTTTTATCGATTATGTAAAGACAAAGGGCTAACGGGCACTCAAGGGGTGATTATTCCTAAAACCAATGTCATGAATTTGATGCTTGACTCAGCAGTGATCAGCGCCGTCAATAACGGTGATTTCCATATTTATGCCGTTGATAACGTTGACCAGTCCCTCGAAATATTGATGGGACACAGTGCTGGTAAGATGAATAGTGTAGGACGATATCCAAGGAAATCTATTCATGCTATGGTCTTGGAAAAGCTATCAAATTTGTCTGATCTACTTGATGGTGAGGAAGAATAAAAGGCATGAGAGGGATAGTAAAAATATCGCTATCCTTTCCTTAAAAAATAAATTACTCTCTATAAATCGGTAAGTGGTATTCTCACTTTGGAATGTTTGATATCGAGGATGTTATTTAGAAAAAAATAAAAATAAAAATCAAAAAACCTGATTGCTGTAAAACTTTTTGTGATGCGCTATCCAGAAGTTTATCAAAATATATTAGGCTCAAATTCTTCAGGCATTTATCCATTTGCCCACCTTATCGACGTCACTTTAGCTCTGACGCCCCAGCTTCCCTTTTGCACCTATAAAAGCAAAGTCATTGAATTTAAAGAAAATTTTGCAATTCTCAGCGATTGGTTTATGCTTAAACAAAATATGTATAAAAACTAAACAAGCACTTGCGACTCTTTTTTGAAAAGTTTTGTAAGTCCGGTAAGTCTGCAGTCTATCGATTTTGCGAGTACAACTTGTACTGGCTCTAGGGGGTGTTGTGGATCAATCAAGTCAAATAGAGCAAATATGGCCTATAGCGGCATATTTTCTTATTCTTATCGCAATGTTGGTTTTTATGATGTTGCTGTCTCATTTCATGGGACCCAAAACTCAAACTCGAGCCAAAAACACCCCTTATGAATCCGGTGTTATTTCGGTCAACGATAATAAAACTCGGTTCACCAGTCACTTTTTCTTATATGCGATCTTCTTTGTCATTTTTGACTTAGAAACTATTTACTTGTTTGCTTGGGTGATTGCTTTTGAAGATGTCGGCTGGCTAGGTTTTATTGAAGCGAGTATTTTTATTTTTGTTTTACTTGCTGCATTAGTATACATCTGGCGAATTGGTGCGTTATCCCTTAAACAGCGTCATCGCCCGTATCGACAATCACAGATAGATATTGCTTCTTCATCACAAAATTCACGAGGTGTTTAATGGAATGGTCACTGACAAAAGCGAAGTTAGATGATGCGATGTCGCAAGCTCAGCAAGTTTCAGAAGAAGAGTTAAAACGTAATGTTTTTATGGCGAAACTCGATGATATGGTCAACTGGGGCAGAAAAAATTCTATTTGGCCTTTTAATTTTGGTTTAAGTTGCTGTTACGTAGAAATGGCGACCAGTTTCACCTCTCGACATGATATTGCCCGCTTTGGTGCGGAAGTGATCCGCGCCACTCCAAGACAAGCCGACTTAATGGTGATCTCAGGAACTTGTTTTCGCAAAATGGCACCCGTAGTGCAACACCTATATGAGCAATTATTAGAGCCTCGTTGGATTATTTCGATGGGATCTTGTGCTAATTCTGGTGGCATGTACGACATTTATAGCGTCGTGCAAGGGGTCGATAAATTTATTCCTGTTGATGTTTATGTGCCGGGCTGCCCACCTCGACCTGAAGCCTTACTTGAAGCTTTGTTATTATTGCAAAACTCCATCGCTCATCAACCTCGGCCACTAAGTTGGGTGGTAGGAGAACAATCGGTCTCCCAAATTGCCAAACCTTCATTGCGTGATATTAAACACGAACACCGTATCAATGTTACTAATCTTGATGAACCGGATTCTATCTAATGGCAGCTGTCGATATACAAGCCAGTAAAGATTGGCAACCTAACTATACTTTTCCGATTGTTGATGAAATTCACGCAATTGCCAGTCACTTGCAACTCACACCTGTGACCGCAATAGAAAATATTGTTGATGAGATTACCACCTTTTGGGTTGATAAAAGTCAGTTAACAGCATTAATGCAAGTACTAAGACATGACTTAGATAAAACCTTTGCGATGTGTTTTGACATCACCGCGATTGATGAAACGGAGCGAGAGTATAAGGGCTCTGCAATTAAAGATTTTACCATCAGCTACCACTTGACTTCTTTTGATCGTAATCAAGACATTCGAATCAAAGTCAGTCTAAACGCAGCAGATAAAAATTTGCCAAGCGTTTGTCAGTATTGGCCCAATGCGAACTGGTATGAACGTGAAATTTGGGACATGTTTGGTATCGTTTTTGAAAACCACCCGTATTTAACGCGTATTTTAATGCCCCATACGTGGCAAGGGCACCCTTTATTAAAAACCCATCCCGCCCGTGCGACAGAAATGGAGCCGTTTACCTTACCGCCCTTTAAGCAAGATGAAGAACAAAAAGCCTTACAATTTGATCCTGAAGCCTGGGGCATGAAACGACAAAGTCGTGATAATGATTTTATGTTTTTGAATCTTGGGCCTAATCATCCCAGTGTTCATGGTGCTTTTCGCATTGTTTTACAAATGGATGGCGAAGAAATTGTCGACTGTGTGCCGGATATCGGCTACCACCACCGTGGTGCTGAAAAAATGGGTGAGCGACAATCTTGGCATAGTTATATTCCTTATACCGACCGTATTGATTATCTCGGCGGGGTGATGAATAACTTCCCTTATGTGATGGCGGTAGAGAAATTGGCGGGCATTACCGTACCGGATCGCGCCAAAGTTATCCGCATCATGACCTCAGAAATGTTCCGTATTTTAAGTCACTTACTTTTTTATGGCACTTTTGCACAGGATCTTGGTGCTTTATCGCCGATCTTTTATATGTTTATCGATCGGGAAAAACTGTTTGGCATTATTGAAGCTTTTACTGGCGCACGTATGCATCCTAGTTGGTTTCGTATTGGTGGTATTGCTTCTGATTTACCAAAAGGCTGGGACAAGTTAGTGCGTGAATATGTCAACTACCTGCCTAAACGTCTCGATGAATACGAAAAAATGGTCATGCAAAACTCTATTTTGAAAAAGCGTACCGTTGGTATCGGCGCTTACTCAACCCGCGAAGCCATTGAATGGGGTGTAACGGGTCCTGGTTTAAGAGCGACTGGCTTTTCTTGGGATATGCGAAAACAACGTCCTTATAGTGGTTACGACCAATTTGATTTTGAGGTGCCGGTAGGTGAAAACGGCGATTGTTATGATCGCTGCCGTGTGCGCATAGAGGAAATGCGCCAAAGTATTCGCATTATTGAACAATGCTTAAATAATATGCCAGAAGGACCTTATAAAGCGGACCATCCACAAACCACACCGCCTGTTAAATCAAGAACCATGACCGATATTGACAGCTTAATTCCGCATTTTGTTAACGTTTCTTGGGGGCCGACAATTCCAGCCGGCGAAGTCTCGGTCAGTGTTGAGGCAACCAAAGGAATTATGGCGTATCACTTGATCAGTGATGGCTCAACCATGAGTTATCGCACCCGTATTCGCACCCCGAGTTTTGCCCACTTGCAAATGCTGCCAGTGATCAGTCGAGGTCAAATGGTTGCCGACTTAATCGCCACTTTAGGTAGTGTTGATTATGTTATGGCTGATGTCGATAGATAGGACAACTGATGAATATTATTAAAACCATAGCGCCTTACCCAACGGATTACTTAACAGCGACTGAATTGGCGGAAATTGATCATGAAGTTAGCATTATGGAAACGCGGGAAGCGGCGGGTATAGAAGCCTTAAAAGTTGTGCAAGAACATCGTGGTTGGGTAAGTGATGATTCGTTATTAGCCATTGCTCAATACTTAAAAATGTCAACGGCAGAGTTAGAAGGCGTCGCTACTTTTTATAACTTGATTTACCGCCAGCAAGTCGGGCAGTTTGTCATTCACATTTGCGATAGTATCAGCTGCCATTTAAATGGTTTCCCAGTTGTTTTAGCGGCGATTAAAAATCACCTCAATATTGAATACGGTCAAACCACAGCCGATGGTCTATTTACTTTATTATCCAATGTTTGTTTAGGCGGCTGTGACAAAGCGCCAGTGATGATGATTGGTAAAACACATTATGAGCATTTAACGGCTGAAAGTGCCATCGCAGCCATTGATAAATTAAGAGAATCAATAAATGATGCTGAAGGAGTTTCACCATGAAAGCGATGACTCACCCCTTAACACATTTAGTCAACTTATCTGCACCACTTAATCTTGAGCAGTATAGCGAATTAGGTGGTTATCAAGGAGCAAAAACAGCCTTAGTTGAACATACTCCTAGTGAAGTTTTAGAGATAGTAAAAGCTTCAAATTTGAAAGGCCGTGGTGGTGCGGGTTTTCCTACTGGAATGAAATGGAGTTTTGTGCCGAACTTTGAAGCCAATGATCCTCGAGCTCAAGAAAATAAATATCTAGTGTGTAATGCCGATGAAATGGAACCGGGCACTTTTAAAGACCGCTTATTATTAGAAGGTGTGCCACACCAATTGATTGAAGCAATGATCATTGCCGCTTATACCATAGGCGCGAATAAAGCCTATATTTTTTTACGAGGTGAATATCATCTCGCGGCTAAACGATTGCAGAAAGCGATTGATCAAGCTTATCAAGCAAACTGGTTAGGCACTGATATTCAACATACTGGCTATCATTTAGAGTTATACCTCCATACCAGTGCTGGTCGCTATATCTGTGGTGAAGAAACCGCACTGATAAATGCGTTAGAAGGCAAGCGAGCTAATCCTAGGGCTAAACCGCCATTTCCTCAAGTGGCGGGTTTATTTGGTAAACCCACCATAGTGAATAACGTCGAAACCCTATGTAATCTGCCCCATATCCTGAAAAACGGCGTTAATTGGTTTAAAGAAGTTTCCCCTAATAGTGATGCCGGGACAAAAATATACGGCGCTTGTGGACGGGTGAAAAATCCCGGTTTATGGGAACTACCGATGGGAGCAACCATTGGCCAAGTCTTAAATGATCATGCTGGCGGCATGAACGACGGGCTTAAATTAAAAGGGCTATTACCTGGTGGAGCATCGACAGACTTTTTAATGCCAGAGCATCTTGATGTTCCTATGGATTATGACTCTATTGCTAAAGCCGGCAGTCGTTTAGGTACAGGTGGTTTAATTGTCCTTGACGATCAAAATTGTCCGGTTGCTATGGTGCTAAATCTTTTGCAATTTTTTGCTCAGGAATCCTGTGGCTGGTGTACTCCATGTAGAGATGGTACGCCATGGGCGGTTGAAATTCTAACCCGTATAGAAAATGGTCAAGGCTCAATTGACGATATCGATGCATTATTGAATTTGTGTGATTTTATGTGGATTGGCAAAACCCATTGTGCCTTAGCACCCGGCGCGGTTGAGCCATTAAAAAGTGCCTTGAAATATTTTAATGATGATTTTATGCAGCATATAGAACAGGGTTGCTGCCCGTACCATAGGGGTCATTAAGATGAGTGATAATATCGAAAACAACAATCAAAACATGGTCACCGTTTATATTGATGATCAAGCTTATCAAGTTTCATCGGATAATAACTTGCTCGCAGGCGTCTTATCACAAAAGCTCAATTTACCTTATTTTTGTTGGCACCCATCGATGGGCTCAGTAGGTGCTTGCCGACAATGTGCAGTCACTCAATATCAGGATGAAAATGATACGCGTGGTCGTATGGTGATGGCTTGTACAACACCGGTGACCGATGGCATGCGTATTCGATTAAAAGATAAATCATCAACGGTTTTTCGTGAACAAGTGATTTCGGCGATGATGACCAATCATCCTCATGACTGCCCAGTGTGTGCTGAAGGTGGCGAATGTCATTTACAAGATATGACGGTGATGACTGGCCACAGTACTCGTGAGTACAAAGGTGACAAGCGCACCTTTACTAATCAACATTTAGGTGAATTTGTTGGTCATGAAATGAATCGTTGTATCACTTGTTATCGTTGTGTACGTTTTTATAAAGACTATGCCGGTGGTGATGACTTTGGTGTTTATGGTTCAAAAAATAATGTTTATTTTGGTCGTCAACAAGACGGCCAATTAGAAAGTGAATTTAGTGGCAATTTAGTTGAAGTATGCCCAACCGGCGTATTTACCAATAAACTATTTTCAGCACATTACACTCGTAAATGGGACTTACAATCAGCGCCTTCTATTTGTTCCCATTGTGCTGTTGGTTGTAATACCAGTGTTGGTGAGCGTTATGGCAGTGTTCGTCGGGTGATGAATCGTTATAGCCATGATATCAATGGTTATTTTCTCTGTGATCGTGGCCGATTTGGTATAGGTTTTGTTAATGGCGAACAACGCATTCGTGAGGCTAAAGGCATTAGTCAGCAATCTCCAGAACGATTATCGTCTTTAGATGTTGCTAAAGCTTTAGTGCATCACAAAGGCAAACGTTTTATCGGCATCGGCTCAGCAAGAGCATCTTTTGAAGCGAATTATTATCTTAAAAATCTAGTGGGAGATAACCATTTTTCATTAGGTTGGTCGGCTGATGAAATGAACATTGCCGCGAGTCATAAGAGTTTTCTTGCAAAAAATATCGCCCCTAGTTTACATGAAATAGAACAAAGTGATTTTGTCTTAATTCTTGATGAAGATATTACCCACACCGCTCCCAGAATGGCATTAGCCGTTAGGCAAGCACTACGTAATGCAAGCATTGATAAAGCGGACTTATTGGGCATTCCTTCATGGCAAGACAGTGCAGTAAGAACAATTGGTGGCACATCACTGACTCCTTTGTATTTAATACAAAGTCATGCCAGCAAGCTTGATGATGTTGCCGAGCAAGTTATCCTGCAAAAAACCAAGGCGACCATTGCCTTTGTTAATGAATTGACTGAAATGTTAAATACTCACGAAGATGTCATTTGTTTTGAGCATCAACATTCATCATTACTGAATCAACTGCTTCAGGCTAAAAAACCACTAATCATTGGTGGTTGGGGCAGTCATAGTGCTGAGCTTGTTAGCGCGATCAGTGAGTTTGTAGAAAGCTTAAAACAAAGCAAATACTTTGAAAATTCTTCGTTAAAATGTCTCTTAGTACCTCCACAAGCCAATAGTGTTGGTTTACTTTCATTAATGAATCAGCAGAGCTTATCTGTAGAGCAAGTTTTATCGTCTATCGAAGCTGGTGCCGACTCTGCTGAGAATGTGCAGGGTATTGAAGGTATTATTTTTCTGGAGCAAGAGCTAGAACAATTTAACCCGCAACAATTGCTGGCACTGAAACAATCATCATTAACAGTCATTGCCTTAGAACATAGTGAAAACAAGATCACAGAAGTTGCTGATATTGTCTTGCCCGTTGCGGCCGTTACTGAAGGTGACGGCCACTTTGTTAATTATCAAGGGCGTATTCAACCCTATTATCAAGTTCATCCTAGCGTTTTACCTATCCAAGAAAATTGGCGTTGGTTAGGTTTGTTAGCGAAAGCGATTTATCCCAAGCATGCTTTGGCAAAAGAAGCTAAAACACTTCATGAGCTTTATCAATTATTCCTACAACAAGATAGTCATTGGCCTATCCGTGTTAATGAAGCAGATAGTGCTACTGCGCGTGAAACCCATAGAAATAGTGGCAGAACGGCTAAAATGGCCAACAACAGCGTTCATGAAGTTAAAACCACGCAAAGTCAGGATCATTATCGTTATTCTATGGAAGGTGATAAACCGCAAAATAGTGACAATATGCCTTTTACTTGGGCTCCGGGTTGGAACTCAAATCAAGGGATTCATCAATATCAACAGCATGTTGGCGGTGAGTTAATCAGCCAATCAGCAGATGATATTACCCAGCAAACCCTCAATTTTACCGACGTTCCAGCGCTAAAACCTTGTTGGTCAAATCAAAGTAATGATGGCAGAGAGGAAAATACACCGACCGTAGA
>MAAC01009466.1_pt1 | contig 24749 bp, 20 predicted proteins | sample 1115981 | NCBI WGS metagenome assembly MAAC01 (sample SAMN04961126, study PRJNA320927) | seawater metagenome | isolation source: sample BD02T64 sea water enriched with oil for 64 days | place: USA:Gulf of Mexico | collected 2013-07-27
TGGATAATAAAAACACATTAATCAGACTGCACATTTGTTTTACAACTAAATTATAATATTGGTGTAAATTTACGCATTAGAATAAAAGACAAACATAACCAAGAAAGAGACAAACACAACTAAAATAAAGACAAGCATAACTAAAATAAAGACAATAACGATAAGCTATTGATAAATAAGAAAATGAAAAAAAAGGAGGTTTTTTAATGAACATGGATTACAACAGCAAAATAACAGCGTTCTTGTATTTTGTTCCAAATTTGACCGTTATTGATGAGAATAAAACCATCTACTGGTAAGAAAAATCTTAACAGGGGCATTACAAGCCAATTGGAATTAGGCATTGATTGAATAAATGACCATTCAACCCTTGTCTAACTATCCAATAACCGAGTTCTGTCCCATCCCTCATGCGTCAAATTATTAAACTAAATGCCTTATTGTTGAATGCTTCAAATTAGTACCCCCATACGACTTTTCAAATATCTGATTAATACGTTTTAAATTGTTACCAATATTTTGTTTCAAAAATTTTACCTAGCTGTAATATACTGTTAACACTTTCATTCAATATAGCTATGCGATCCCCTATCAATGAAGAATTTATCCATTAAGAAAAAAGTTACTTTAGCACTGATTAGTTTTGTTTTATTTACCGCCTTTTTAGTGGGTATGTTAAGTCAATGGAGTGCTAAAGGGATCATTGAAAACCGTATGCTCAATCAAGAACTTCCTAATACCATCATGCAAATCAATGTCAAAATAGATAAAGAAATATCTATTATGAGTACTATTGCTAAAGAAATTGCTTCTGATAATTTTTTACTGGAATGGTTTGAACAAGGGCATGATGAGGTAGGTGAGAAAAAATTAATTACTAAGCTTCAGCGTATTGTCAAAGAGAACAACTTTAGTGCTGCGTCATTTGTTGATAGAAATTCTGGGCATTACTGGAACCAAGATGGCTACCTTCGTCAACTTCAAGATACTGTTGCAGACTCATGGTTTACTGCATATAGAGACAGTGATAAAGAAAATTTAGTCAGTATATATGCTTATCCAAACACCAATAAGATTGATTTATTTGTCAATTATCAACAAACCAATGGTAATGGCCTTTCTGGTATTGCTAAGTCTTTCGAAGATGTGGTTAATTTATTAAATTCTTTTAAACTTGAAAAGACAGGGTTTGTTTACCTTGTTGATAGTGAAGGGGTTATACAGTTACATAAAAACAAAACGTTAGTCGGTAAAAAAATAAATTCCATCTACGGTAATGATTCTGCTAACAAGCTTTTAAAACCTAAAGATTTTAATTTAGCGTCCTCAGCCATTGCAAACGAAGACTTCTTTGTTGTTTCAAGCTATATCGGCATCGCTCAATGGTATGTTGTCGCTCAAGTTCCACAAAAAGAAGTTTTCGCGTCTCTAGAAAGTGCCAGCAGAGAAATGATTTTATGGGTGGTTTTGGTTATTGCTATTGCGATTTCTGTGGCTTTATTTATTGCTCGCTCCATCACGAATCCAATCAATGTATTAGCCAAGCTATTTATTCAGCTGGGTGAAGGTAAAGCCGATATCTCTTATCGATTACCAGAAACAGGCCAGCAGGAGTTAATCGACTTAGCACACGGCTATAATCAATTTATAGACCGACTAGAATCAGTCTTTTCTAATGTCGCTAACACGACACATACGTTACGTGATACTTCTAAAATATTTAATGTTAAAACTCAAAACACCATCGACAGCTCCACTTCTAATGATGAAAATATTCACTACATTTCTGATGCATTAAAACAAATCAGCGAAACGGTTACCGATGTTGCTCGAAATGCCGTGCAAGCTGAAGACATATCAAAAGAAATCCAAGGAAATGGTGGTGAAATAACTCAAGTAATTAATACCACTAAAGAAGAGATCCAAGGCTTAGGTAATAAAATTAATGAAGTATCTTTAGTTATTAACTCGTTAACAGCCAATACAGAAACGATTGCCAAAGCCTTAAGTGTTATTCAATCCATTTCTGACCAAACTAACCTACTGGCCTTAAATGCAGCTATTGAAGCTGCTCGGGCTGGTGAACACGGCAGAGGATTTTCGGTAGTAGCTGAAGAAGTGAGAACCTTAGCAAGTAAAACGGCTGACTCCACCACAGAAATCCAAGCGATTATGGATAAACTTAAAGCGACGTCTAATGAAGCAACACAAGAAATGGCCGTGATTATTGAACAGTCTAAAGCAACAAGTTTATCCATAGCGGAAGCTGAAAAAATTCTCGGTGTGAACAATGAACTAACAGATAAAATTACTGACTCTAATCATGTGGTTGCAACAGCTACCGAAGAACAAGTGACAACACTTAAAGATATTAATCATAATATGTCAGATATTATAACAACCACTAATAGCAATATGAGTAACTTAGAAGCGATAGCACATGAGGTTACTAATTTAAATGAATTGGCTGAAGATCTGGAGCAATTAATCGTTCAATTTAAGAGAACGTAACTTCAACTGAATGTGTGCATAAAATTCATCGGTTCTGCGATGAATTTTATGTGCTAAATAAATGATTAATTTTTTATAAACTTTATTGTTAACTTTTATGCACTTATCTTTTATCGACATTTTTGATCTGTTTTTTAGATTCGCTCTTATTGGGCAATTTATTTTACTCGCCGTATTTATCTTAAATAGGTCTTGCGACTTTAAATCACTCTTGCTGATAACGTTAATTGTTTGTGCTGCTTCATATTTATTATTAACCCCACAAATTCCAGATCATCATTACGGTGCATTTAGAGGTGTGCTGTTATTTTTTACCGACCTTATTCCCTATATATGTTGGTTTTATGTATTTGCCTTATTAAATGACGGCTTTCATCCAAAAAATTGGCCGATAGCTGTCAATGCACTACTCGTAGCCTTTATATTATGGATGATGTACTTCTTTATCTATTTACAAGGAAATGGACAGTTTCATCAAATAAACCATGCCATAGAAGCACTAGTAACCTTGCATATTTTGTATGTGGCCTTAAAAGATCTACAAGACGATTTAGTGGATTCTCGAAGAAAAAAACGCATGTTGCTGGTATTTTGCCTAGCGGGTTATGGATTTGTGCTGACGGTCTTCGAATTAACAAAAGCGACTATGGTGCATACTTCGCTATTTAGTTTGGTGAATTCATCATTAATATTCGTCGGCTTTAATTTATATTTTTATATTGCATTAAAAAAACATCAAATGCAGCAAAATAATGCAGACGTTGTTGATCTCGAAGCAACCACAGTAACACCATCTACCCAAGTAGAAATCCCTCTTATTTTTCAAAAAAGTTTTGCTAAATTAACCGATTTCATTGAGGCTGGAAATTTCAAACAAACAGAATTAACCATCAAGCAATTGGCAATAACCCTTGAGATCCCTGAACATCAATTGCGTGAATTAATTAATCAATGTTTAGGATTTAAAAACTTTTCATCTTTTTTAAACAGTTATCGGATACCTGCAGCATGCTCACAGTTTGAAAATATTGAGAATATCCGTAAACCTATTTTAACCATTGCCTTAGAGTTAGGTTACGGTTCTATAGGACCATTTAATCGCGCATTTAAAGACATTACAGGACAAACTCCTACTCAGTTTCGACAATCGGCAATAAAGTAATTTCCCTCCAGCAACGGATTATGTCCTAGTCAAAAATAAAAAATGCTTATTGATTTCAAAATTGCTAAGCATTTTTTGCAATTAACAAGACCTTCCCCTAAGTAAAAGTCAATATTTCCCTATTGGTGAGACTAGCTCATCAAGACACTATTTATATTTAAAAAGGGGCATAGAGTGAAGAAGTTATCTAAAGTTTGGTTGATGATTTTTGTGGTGGTTGTATCTGGTTGTGCAAATAAATCAATCAAAGTCAGCGAGGATATATCCATTCAAGTGGATAAGGGTTTAACAGATATTCATCTCGGTTCAGCTAGCTTTGTAATGAAAGGAGGCAAACATAACGAGCATAAAACTATTACTGTTTTCTACCATAAACCAGCCGCTTTCAATGACAATTCCCCCATATTAATAGTGCTCCCTGGAGCAGGAAGAAACGCAGATGATTATCGCGATTCATGGATCAAATCATCAGAAAAATATAATGCCTTGATCCTATCTCCGTCTTATAAAGAAAAGGATTATGACTTTGCTGGCTATCATCTTGGCGGCATAGTTAAAAACTTAAAGTTTTTAAAAGCACCAGGGAAGAAAAAATATAATAATCGCACTGTTTTGACATTAGAAGATGGCGATATTCGTTATGATACTAATTACGACTCAGACAGTTTTATCTTCCAAGACTTAGACAGAATATTTGATCAAGCCGTCGCTTCATTAGGCTCAAAGCAAACAGAATATGATATTTTTGGCCATTCGGCCGGTGGACAAATAGCGCATCGATTAGCCGTGTTTAACCCTAATTCAAAAGTAAATCGTATTCTTGCATCCAATTCTGGCTCATATACCGTGCCAAGCTTCGATGCAAAACTTCCCTTTGGTACTCAAGATGCATTATTGTCAAAAAGTCATTTAACTGCAGCCTTTGCAGAGAAGTTAGTTTTGTTTATTGGTGAGAAAGACAATGCCTTTGGTACTGGCGGTATATTACTACATAGCCCTGCGGTGAATTTTCAAGGTCTGCACAGACTTTCTCGAGCTCAATATTTTTATAAAGCCTCTAAAGACATGGCGTTAGCGTTAGATGCAAAGTTCAATTGGCAAATAAAAATCATCCCAAATATCGGCCACAACTATCGATTAATGGGGCAAGCCGCCGCAAATTACCTGTATGAGTAAGGAGCTCCTTTCATTTTTGAATAACCTAATGTTAAATCATTAAAATTAAAAATGAGTAACTCAAGAAAAGGACTAAACCTTGAGTTACTTAATTCTTCCCCTTGTACCCCGCTGCTCATTTTTATTCATTTTATCGATAATTTTTTTCTCGATATCTATGCCTTGCCAATGGGCAATATCGAGTACTCTAAGAATAATATCAGCAAGTTCTTCGCCAAATTCATCAGTAGGTTTTTCGTTTCGGCATTCATTTATCGCTTCACCAACTTCTGAAGCGACAAGGGCAAGTGCTTCTAGGGTGGTTTTATTATGCCAGCCCATTTTTTCTACCCACAGATAGTTCTGTTCGGCTATTTCATTTATTTTCATACTTTCTCTTAAATTTATAGTGTCTTGTCAGCTGGCATCTTATTAATCTAGATGCCAACCTTCAACATAATCTAACTTCGCTTGACCGCCGTTGGTTCATGCAATGACGCATGTTTATTCACTGCATCAAAGTCAGCACTAAACGGCGGACGTTTTATATATTTACCCGCACCTTTAACCGTACGTAATTCACCTTTAGTCCACACTAAACTCCCACGGCTTAGAGTATGAACCGCTATCCCCTGCACTGTTCGCCCTTCAAATATATTAAAATCGACATTTTGATGGTGGGTTTTGGCCGAAATTGTGCGTTTGCCATTAGGATCCCAAACAACAATATCAGCATCAGCGCCGATAGAGATAGAGCCTTTTTGTGGGTAAATATTAAATATTTTTGCCGCGTTGGTTGAAGTTACTGCGACAAACTCATTAGGGGTTAGTCGTCCAGTGGTTACCCCTGAATCCCACATCACAGACAAGCGATCTTCCACGCCAGCTGTGCCATTAGGGATCAAGCTAAAATCATCTTTACCTGCTGCTTTTTGATCAGCACAAAAACAACAATGGTCGGTCGCTGTGGTTTGTAGGTTTCCGGCTTGCAACCCTTTCCATAATGCTTCTTGATGCTTCTTAGGTCTAAAAGGTGGACTCATTACATGAGCGGCAGCGAACTCAAAATCTTCATTCCGATACACTGAGTCATCAATTTCTAAATGCCCCGCAAGCACTTCACCATAAACTCGCTGTCCTTCATTTCGAGCTCTAGTTATTGCTTCTAATGACTCCTCGCATGAAACATGCACCGCATAAATAGGTACATTCAATGCTTGAGCGATGCGAATAGCACGATTGGCAGCTTCACCTTCAACTTCGGCTGGGCGAGATAATGGATGACCTTCTGGGCCACGAATGCCTTGTGCTAAAATTTGTTTTTGCAGATGATAAACTAAATCACCATTTTCTGCATGAACAGTAGGCATAGCACCTAATTCAAGACATCGGGAAAAGCTATTTATTAAGGTTTCATCTTCCGCCATTATCGCATTTTTATACGCCATAAAATGTTTGAAACTATTGACACCATGCTCATTTACCAGTGTGCCCATATCATGATAAACCGACTCATCCCACCACGTAATGGCAACATGAAAACTATAATCAGTTGCAGATTTCTCTGCCCATTGCATCCATTGGTCATACGCCTCCATGATCGGTTGCTGAGGATTGGGAATAACAAAATCGATGATAGTTGTGGTACCACCTGCAGCCCCAGCACTTGTACCGGTAAAAAAATCTTCGCTTGCCACAGTGCCCATAAACGGTAACTGCATATGGGTATGAGGGTCTATACCACCAGGCATCACTAACAAGCCTTCAGCATCAATGATTTCACAACCATCAGGCTGGGCGAGGTTTTGCCCAATGGCTTGAATGACCCCTTGTTCACAGTACACATCTGCTTGGTAACTTTGATCTGCTGTGACTACCGTACCGCCTTTTATCAATATCGACATTTTGCTTCCTTTTAAATCACATTGTTCTACCGATTTGTCTTTATCTTATATGGATAACTCATTAGAAAAGACCTTTAGAAGACCTCCACAGCCCTTGCTTTAAGCGCAGAACAGCTTAATCTTCACTCACATTACCACGTTCATTATATCAACAGCGCTCGTTCACTATTTCCACGACAACCTTGACTGAAAATGTACTCTTAAAAATAAAAAACTTCAAACTAAATTAGTAACGCACTGAAATTACTGGTAATTATTTTCTTTTATTATGACGTGCTCAATGCAATAATAAAATAAAGCTGACCAATTGGTCAAAACATATTTAAAACTTTTTTTAGAACAATCGCTCAAAAGATATGCACTATACTGAGTAGATATAAAAACAAAATTATAAACCTATAACTAAAACTATAACTAAAAGTTGTGACAAGGAAGAGTAATGAGTTTTACCAATGCGATAAAATCCAATCGATTACTTAAAGATGAGATAAATGATAACTTCACCGATATCTCACCACCATTAACTGACAAACAAGTACTGATAGAAAGTGAACGATGCTTGTTTTGCCATGATGCCCCCTGCATCACCGCCTGCCCAACCGATATTGATATTCCTTTATTTATTCGAAAAATAAATACCGGTAATAACCACGGTGCAGCAAAAGAAATATTGGCCAAGAATATTCTTGGTGGTAGTTGTGCGCGAGTATGTCCAACTGAAACTTTATGTCAGCAATCATGTGTCAGAAATACGGAACACGATAAACCTGTCTCCATTGGCAAACTACAACGTTATGCCGTTGAAAATTTGGATAAAAACCAACCTTACCCATTTAGTCGAGCAGCAAGTACTGGTAAACATGTTGCTATCGTTGGCGCTGGACCTGCCGGCCTTGCTTGTGCACATCGATTAGCCAGAGATGGTCATCAAGTCACCATTTTTGAAGCCGCAGCAAAAAGCGGTGGATTAAATGAATATGGTATAGCCTTGTACAAATTGGTTGATGACTATGCGCAGCAGGAAATAGATTTCGTGTTAGAAATTGGCGGCATTGAGATTAAATACCAACAAGCACTAGGGCGTGATGTCAGTTTAGATCAGCTAAGAAAAGATTATGATAGTGTATTTCTCAGTATCGGCATGGGCAATGTTAACGCCTTAAATATCCCTGGTGAGCAATACCCTAATGTTGAAGATGCCGTTGCCTATGTCAGTGACTTACGACAAACCGATAATTTAGCTAGTCTTGCGGTGGGTCAAAATATCATTGTTATCGGTGCCGGCATGACCGCCATTGATATTGCCGTGCAAAGTAGAAAACTAGGTGCCGATAATGTCACCATCGTTTATCGCCGCGATCAAAGCGCGATGGGCGCATCAGAGCACGAGCAAGAACTTGCCTATAAAAACGGCGTACATTTTGTTTTTAATGCCCAGCCAAAACAAATTATCGGCGATGACCAAGGCATTTCAGCTATGGAGTTTACCCGTACTGAACAAAACGCCGATGGTAAGTTAACAACCACAGATGAAGTTATTTCACTGCCTTGTGATGTAGTATTTAAAGCAATAGGTCAACAACTGAATAACTCACCGTTTGGGGATAAAGAACAACCCAAATTTGATAACAGAGGAAGAATTGCCGTTAACGAGCTGTTTCAAACCAGTTTAGACAAGGTTTATGCTGGCGGTGATTGCATCAATGGTAAAGACCTAGTGGTTGAAGCTGTTGATCATGGTAATAAAGCGGCATTAGCCATCCATCAACAATTAAAACAACAACTACAACAAGGGTAAGGGGAAATATTATGGCAAATTTAGCCTGTGAATTTATCGGCATTAAATCTATTAACCCTTTTTGGTTAGCCTCAGCGCCACCCACAGATAAAGCTTATAACGTAGTCAGAGCCTTTAAAGCGGGTTGGGGCGGAGTGGTTTGGAAAACACTTGGCGAAGACCCTGCACCGATCAATGTTTCTTCTCGTTATGGTGTTCATTACGGTCAAAATCGACAAGTAGTAGGTTTTAATAATATTGAATTAATTACCGACCGACCTTTGCAAGTGAACTTAGATGAAATCACCCAAGTTAAAAAAGACTGGCCAGACAGAGTCATCATCGTTTCCTTGATGGTGCCTTGTGAAGAACAGTCATGGAAAAATATTTTGCCGCTAGTAGAAGCAACCGGCGCAGATGGCATTGAACTAAACTTTGGTTGCCCACACGGCATGCCTGAACGCGGCATGGGGGCTGCGGTTGGTCAAGTACCTGAATATATTGAAATGGTGACCCGTTGGTGTAAGCAATATTGCTCATTGCCAGTGATTGTTAAATTAACCCCTAACATTACCGATGTTCGTCTACCGGCGGAGGCAGCCTATCGCGGTGGCGCCGACGCGGTGAGTTTAATTAATACCATCAATTCTATTACTTCGGTTAACTTAGACACTATGTCACCTGAACCAAGTGTGGATGGCAAAGGCACCCATGGCGGCTATTGTGGCTCAGCAGTAAAACCCATTGCGCTCAGTATGGTTTCTGAAATTGCACGAAATCCAGAAACCGCCACTTTACCTATTTCTGGCATCGGTGGTGTTTCAAATTGGCGTGATGCAGCAGAATTTATCACTTTAGGAGCCAGTAACGTACAGGTATGTACCGCGGCTATGCTTTATGGCTTCGATATAATTAAAGATCTTTGTGATGGCTTAAGTGACTGGATGGATCAAAAAGGCTATCAACACATTAACGACTTTAGCCGAGCAGCTATACCCAATACAACCGACTGGAAACACTTGAATATGAACTATCAGCGAATAGCGCATATTGATCCAGATAACTGCATTCAATGTGGTCGTTGTTTTGCAGCTTGCGAAGATACCTCTCATCAAGCAATATTAAAAACTGGCGAGATTGGTAATCGTCAATATTCGGTGATAGATGAGGAATGTGTCGGCTGTAATTTATGCCAAGTGACTTGCCCTGAGCCAAACGCTATAGTGATGAAAGATATTGATACCGGAAAACCTCACTTAAGTTGGTTGCATCACCCTGAGAACCCTTTTAGGGAAGAGCCATAAAATAATAATACCAATAACAATGACTACCCAGTAAACGAGGAAAGACATGGAAAATAATAACAATGAAGGTAACACTTCAACCGCTGTCCAAGTTAATGAGTTTGTTGAATTAAATGTAGAAAGCGATGTTAGGGATAGTTCGCTATACAATGATGATATTGCGCCAACAAAAGTGGCGCAACGTACATGGCACAAAGGTAATGTTGCCGCACTATGGGTCGGTATGGCCATCTGTGTACCCACCTATACTTTAGGTGGTGTACTGACCGCTTATTTTGGTTTATCGGTGCTTGAAGCATTATTCACTATTTTAGTCGCTAACGTCATTGTCTTGATCCCCTTAACTTTGAATGCTTTTGCAGGAACAAAATATGGCATTCCCTTCCCTATTCTATTACGCAGTTCATTTGGCCTCTATGGCTCCAATATCCCCTGCCTAATTCGGGCGATTGTTGCCTGTGGTTGGTTTGGTATTCAAACACTTTTTGGTGGTATCGCCTGCCATTTATTACTATCAGCCGTATCTACTAGCTGGGCATCGCTGGGCAGTGTTGGTGAAGTCTATGGCTTTTTTATGTTTTTAGTACTGAACCTTTATATCGTGATGAAAGGCTCTAATTCGATTAAAACCCTAGAAAACTGGTCAGCTCCGATTTTACTCAGTGTCGGTATCGGTTTAATGTTATGGGCACTGCCACAAATTGATGTTGCTGAAGTATTAGCGACGCCGGCAAATCGTCCAGAATCAGACAGTAGTGTGCCGTATTTAATGGCGGGGATTACCGCTATGGTTGGCTTTTGGGCAACATTAAGTTTAAACATTCCTGACTTTAGTCGTTTTGTAAAATCTCAAAAAGACCAAATAACAGGTCAAGTGCTTGGTTTGCCATTAACGATGTTTTTCTTCTCGGCGCTTGGAGTAATATTGACTTCGGCCTCAATGACCTTGGTCGGTGAAACCATTTCAGATCCGATAAATTTAATCGGCAAAATAGATAGCCCAATCATGGTGGGTATCGCCATGGTTTTAATCATTATTGCCACCTTATCAACTAACAGTGCCGCAAATATCGTTTCGCCAACCAATGACTTTCAAAATATTGCGCCTAAATTTATCAGCGAAAAACGCGGGGTATTATTAACCGGTGCCATTGGTCTGTTAATGATGAGCTGGGAATTGCTGAAGAAAATGCACTGGATAGAGTCAGAAGTCAGTGTTGAGGCATTATATTCAAACTGGCTGTTAGGTTATTCCAGTTTACTGGGCCCCATCGCTGGCATCATGATTGTTGATTATTTTATCATTAATAAACAACAGTTAGATTTGGTCTCTTTATATAAAGTTGGCGGTGTATATAACAAGGTTAACTACCAAGGCATGATCGCGTTTTTTGTCCCTGTCGCATTAACATTGTATTCATTAAGCAGTGGACAATTAAACTGGTTTTATAACTACGGTTGGTTCACTGGCTCTATTTGCGGCGCAATTATTTACTACTTTTTGAAAAAATCGCCTAGTCCAGTTGTCAGTAGCACACTTAGCGAAAATTAATCAGCTCGGTATAACTTTTTGAGGAATAAGCAGATGCAAGAATTACGGATAAATAAAGACCGTCTTTGGGATAGTTTGATGGAAATGGCCAAAATTGGTGCCACCAAAAAAGGCGGTTGTAAACGACTTGCCGCTACCGCACTCGACGGTCAATCACGCGACTTATTTGTTAAATGGTGTAAAGAAGCAGGTTGTACAATTTCCATTGATAAGATGGGCAATATTTTTGCGAGGCGTGCAGGAAAAAATAATGATTTACCTGCCGTTGTTACTGGTAGTCATCTTGATACTCAACCAACGGGTGGTAAGTTTGATGGTGTTTTTGGAGTACTTGCTGGTTTGGAAGTATTAAGAACACTAGAAGACAATAATATTGAAACCAATTCACCTTTTGAATTTAGTGTTTGGACCAATGAAGAAGGGTCTCGCTTTCAACCTGCAATGCAAGGTTCAGGCGTTTATGTGGGCCGATTCGACCTTGAAACTGAACTCGCCAAAACCGATGTTGATGGTTTAGTGCTTAAAGACGAATTAGCCAAAATAGGTTACTTAGGTGATGAAGAGCCCGGCAGTCGTAATATCGGGGCATTCTTTGAAACCCACATTGAACAAGGGCCTATTTTAGAAGATGAAGATAAAATCATTGGTGTCGTGCGTTTAGGGCAAGGTATTCGCTGGTACGATATAACCGTAACTGGGCAAGAATCTCATGCCGGCTCTACGCCGATGCATTTGCGTTATGATGCGATGTTAGCGGCGAGTAAAATAGTCACTGAAATAAATAATATCGCCCATAATAACCCTCCCAATGGTTTAGGTACCGTTGGTTTTATGGAGGTTTATCCTAACTCACGAAATACGATTCCAGGCACGGTGAAGTTCAGTGCTGATCTACGTAACCCTGATCCCGACGTTTTAGCAAAAATGAATGAACAACTACAAAGTTACTGTAAAAACCTTGCGGCAGAACATTCATTAGAAATAGAGGTTGATCATTTTTGGTACTTTGCACCTGTAGAATTTAATGCTTCAGATAATGTTGAAATAGCCGCGAAAAAATTAGGTTATCCACATATGGATATTTTTGCTGGTGCTGGGCACGATGCTTGTTATATGGCGGATATAGTGCCTTCGGGTATGGTATTCACTCCCTGTAAAGATGGCATTAGTCATGCGGAAATTGAGGACACTACCGCGGAGCAATGCGAAGCTGGCTGTAATGTGCTAATGCATGCGATGTTGGAAGCATCGGAAAATATGCAGCCTAAATAAATGTCTTTGGTAGATTGGGCTTCAGCCTAATAAATACCGACCTATCAATCATTCTAAACAAGATGATTGATAGGTTCATAATTGAAATAAATTATAATTGCTCATCATCAATTTCTTGTTGTAACATTTCTAAGCCGTCTAAAACTTTAATAAACTTAGTACCAAATGGTGTCACCTGATATTCAACTCGGGGAGGTATCTCATTAAACGTTTCTCTCGCCAAAATACCAAATTCAATATTTCGTTTTAAGCAGGTATTGAGCACTTTAGTACTTAACCCTTCAACATTTCGCACCATTTCACCTGGGCGATTGATATCATTATTTAATAACTGATAGACAGTTAATGACCATTTACAACCAATAATAGTTTCAACCATGCGTGCTGAACGTTCTGGAGCTGACTTTCTTGAAAATATTTTTTCTTTTGAATTCATAAAGATGTACCAAAAAGTTCCTATCGCACCACTTTGTGCTTACTTTTTTTGATTAATTTATCACTTTACTATTATCACACCAAGTCGGTAATAAACGAAACTAAAAAGCAAATTAAGGGGTAACAAAATGAGTGCAAGCAAACAATTTAACCATTCAGGTATAGCATTAATTATTGGTGGTTCTAGTGGTATGGGTTTAGCTACAGCAAAACAACTGCTACAAAATGATATCGCTGTGGTTATTGTTGGTCGTAATGAACAAAAACTTGCTGCAGCTTGTGATTCATTACAGCAGTTTGGAGAGGTGAGTAGTATTCAGGCTGACTTATATCAACCTCAAGGGATCGCTACGTTATTAGAGTTTATTAATTCAACAAATATTAATATTGGTTATTTAGTGAATGCTGCCGGTTACTTTAGTCCAAAAGCTTTTCTCGAGCACAGCGAAAATGACTATGATATCTATATGGAGCTTAACAAAGCGACCTTTAAAATATCACAAGCAGTAGCAAACAACATGATGAAGACTCAGGGTGGCAACATTGTTAATATTGGCTCAATGTGGGCAAAACAAGCTATTAAAGCCACGCCATCATCCGCTTATTCAATGGCAAAAGCAGGTTTACATGCCTTAACTCAGCATATGGCTATGGAATTAAGTGAGTTTAACATTCGTGTTAATGCCGTTGCCCCTGCCGTAGTAAAAACACCCATTTATCAGTCTTTTATTGCCCCCGAAGAGCTTGATAACGCGTTAGCTGGTTTTAATGACTTTCATCCTATTGGCCGTATTGGCAACCCTGATGATGTTGCCAATGCCATATCATTCTTGCTTTCCGATCAAGCGAGCTGGGTAACAGGTGCCATTTGGGATGTTGATGGTGGTGTGATGGCTGGCCGTAACTAATAACATTAGCCCCTTCAAGGTATATTATTTAAAGAACTGGCACGGAGAACACTATGCTAAATATGAATTTTGAACAACGGGTGGTAATAAATACCCTAGAACAAAACTGGATAAACAGTCCACTTGCAGGGGTTTTACGTAAACCTTTAGCCCGTGAAGCAACCGAGCAAGGTCATGCCACCAGCATTGTAAAGTATCAAGCAGGGGCTAGTTTTAGCGAACACCCACATCCAAAAGGTGAAGAAATACTGGTATTAGAAGGCGTATTTTCTGACGAGACTGGGGATTATCCCGCAGGGAGTTACCTTAGGAACCCTGAAGGATTTAGTCATGCGCCTTTTAGTAAACAGGGCTGTAAAATTTTAGTGAAATTGCATCAGTTTCAAACCGGTGATGATCAGCAGGTTTACATAGATACACAGCAAACACCTTGGCTGCAGGGCCAAGGTAACTTGCAGGTAATGCCGTTACACAGTTTTAAAGGTGAATCTACCGCTTTAGTACATTGGCCTGCTCATGAACGATTTGTACCACATGTTCATGCTGGCGGTGAGGAAATTTATGTGATCAGCGGTGAGTTCATTGACGAATATGGTCGATATCCGGCAGGTACTTGGCTTCGTAGTCCACACATGAGTAAACATAATCCCTATGTAGAGCAAGATACGGTGATCTTGGTTAAAACCGGTCACTTGTAATGTTTTACCAATTCCCTTGTCTCTCTTCTTAAAGCACCTTTAAAACGGCCTTGGAGTAGATGAGGGATAACTCACATTACAATAAAGTTTCCTCGCTTAATGAAATAACTGTGTTAGTCTTTTTATACTAAAAATAAAAGCAGGAAAACCTGATGTCGTTTAATCAACTTCTGAAAAAATCAATTGTAACTGCCAGCTTGAGCTTATTATTAACAACACTCAGTGTTTCTGCAAAAACAACGCTGGTAGTACCGCCAAGTGAACAACCCATTTTGCGTGAGATACAACAACAAGTAAGTGCACTACGCTTAAAGTCAGATATCACCACTTTAGTCAATTTTGGCACCCGTCATACGCTTTCTGAAACCAAATCAACTACCCAAGGTATTGGCGCCGCTCGTCGTTGGATCAAAGCTGAATTTGAACGAATATCTCAACAATGTGGTGGCTGTTTAGAAGTTATCGAACAAAGACAAACTTTTTCAGGTGAGAGGCGTATTCCCAACCCCACTGAAGTGGTCAATATTATTGCCATTCAACGGGGAACAATTGCGCCAAACCGCTATGTGATTATGTCGGGCGATATTGATTCACGAGTTACCGACCCACTCGACTTTACTAGCGATTCTCCTGGAGCCAATGACAATGCTTCAGGGCTAGCAGGAGTGATAGAAACGGCTCGCGTATTATCGCAATATAGTTTTGATGGCACGATAGTTTACGCGGCTCTATCTGGTGAAGAACAAGGTTTGTTTGGTGGTAAAATTATGGCTGGCATTGCCAAAGAGCAAGGTTGGCAAATTGAAGCTGTGATTAATAATGACATGATCGGCAATATTACCGGCATTAATGGCATTAGCAACAATACTACGGCACGGGTTTTCTCGGAAGGTATTCGTTATACAGAAACCGCTGAAGAAGCAAAACTGCGTCGTTTTACCGGAGGAGAAGTAGATTCTGCTTCACGTAACCTCGCTCGTTATATTGACAAAGTTGCCGATCAATATATTCCTAATTTAGATATCATGATGATCTACCGTCTTGATCGTTTTAAACGAGGTGGCCACCATCGTCCCTTTAATCAAGTAGGTTTCCCTGCGGTACGAATCATGGAAACTAACGAACACTATGACCGTCAACATCAAGATTTACGCAATGAAGATGGCCGAGCCTATGGCGATGTACTTTCAGGTGTTGATTTTGATTTCACCGCAAAATTAACCTCATTAAATGCAGTCACCCTCGCCTCACTTGCTTGGGCACCTGCACCAACAATGAATACGGAACTTTCTGGTGCAGTGCAACCCTCAACCACCCTAAGTTGGAAAAAAACTGCGGGGAAAAGTGCCCAAAACTTAGCGGGATACCGTGTTTATTGGCGTCTAACAACTGAGCCTACTTGGACAAACAGTCAGTATGTTGGCAATGTTGAACAATTTACTTTAAAAAATATCGTTATCGATAATTACTTTTTTGGTGTTGCTAGTGTTGCTAAAGACGGCTTTGAAAGCCCGGTGGTTTTCCCAGGACCGGCTGGCTCGTTTGGTGAATACGATTAACTTAAAGCAATTAGATATAATAAATGGAAGTACCTGATTTCTTTTTCGCTTGGTACATAGCTTCATCAGCTAGCTGAATTAACGTATGAACGTCGGTGTTTTTGTCCATGTAAATTGAAACACCAACACTGGCTTCGATGTTGAACATTTGCGATTCAATTTTAAATGGCGAGCTAAATTCACCTAGCAGTTTGTTCGCCATTACCTCAACCAACTCCTTGCCTTCAAGGCCACTCATAATCACAAGAAACTCATCCCCTCCTAAACGGGTGACAATATCAGACTCCCTAACACAGTGTTTTAGCCGATTAGCTGTACCGACTAGAACCCCATCACCTACGGTATGCCCAAAGGTATCATTGATTTGTTTAAAATTATCGAGATCAATATATAAAAAAGCAATCAAGGTTTTCCGCTTTTCAGCCTTTAAAAAGACTTCTGCTAGTTTATTCTTAAGAATACTTCTATTGGGAAGTTTAGTCAGCGGGTCTAAGTTAGCCGCTTCTATCGCTTCTAGCTCTTTCTTTTTGCGTCGTGAAATATCTCTGACAATTGCAAATAAGTAATTGGCTTCTTTATGTTCAATAAAACTAACGCTGTCTTCAACGATAATTACGGTACCATCCTTACGCAGATGTGTTGACTCAACAATTAAGTTGCCATTGTTTTTTATTTTATCAAAATGTGCTCGCCGCTGTTCCTTGTGTTTAAGTTCAGGTTGAATATTGGCAATATTTAGTTTCAGTAATTCGTCTTTGGTATAACCAAGTCTTCGATGAGCTAGACGGTTGCAATTTAATATTTGACCAAACTTAGGCTCAATCACATAAATGGCATCATTGGATTGATCAACTAAGTGATTCAGTAATATTTCAGCGGCATCTAATTTTTTAATCGTAGTTAAGTCAATGATTTGTGATATATACCTGACTAATTCACCTTGTTGATCAGGTTGTGCAACAATATTTAATTGCGCATAGATCGGATGACCAGAGATATGTTTATAGCGTTTTTCAATTTGAATAGGTATTAAGGGGCTACTTTTAAGACGTGCTCTTATTTGTTCATTTATATCGATATCTTCGACATAAGTGATAATGACATCATCGGAATATATTAAGTCATCTTCATAGCCGAGCATTTTTTTTAATGCTGGATTCACATATTCCAACTTTCCGTTAGGGAAAGACAAAATCATTGGCACAGGGGTAACTTCAAATAGACGATAAATTGAATTTTCCATTTGAGCATCGTTTCGTTTCATAATTTCACACTACTCACTATAATTTCTTATAGTTAAAATCAATCTCGATATATAACGAATTTTTTGAAAAAATGTCATTGATAGTGATTATAGTCCAAACTTAGCTTTTTATTACTTTCAAGCCTTACCTTTACCAGATAATGACCTAACTTACTTATCCCGATGATAAAATAATATTCATAAATATATTTCATCGTACTTTATTGCGGTTTCATCGACGTATCCCTCCAATTAACCGCTGAGTGCTATCAACCTATCAAGGAATTGAGTAAGCTCTTTATATTCAAAAGATTATTTTGGCCTTTGGCCTGAACCGTTCGATATGACAGCACAAACTGTAAAAAACATTAACTTCAAAAGCATTATGGTATTACTGGTCTCTATTTGGCTTGGCTTAGCTTTGTTTACCCTGTTGACACAAATATCAAATTGGCTAACCAGCCATCATTCTGAAATGAGAGTGTTTTCTCACTTAGCTTTTTTTACCCTAAAAGTTTGGCTACCATGGGTGGTACTAACCCCAGTGGTATTGTGGTTAGCAATAAAGTCCCCCATTACCCCTGATAACTGGCTAAGAGCATTGCTCCTCCATGCAATATTTTTAATGTCACTGTCAATAGTGGCGGGGCTATTTATCAGTTTTCATTATCACTTTTTTGAAGATATGAGCCCTGGCATGGAGTCTTATCAACCTTGGCAACATATAGGACATTTCCTTTTTGGTGATAACCTCTTTCTTATTAATACCATTATTTATACGGTGTTAGTGACACATATCAATATCAAAAACTTCTCACAAATTGCTCAGCAAGAAGCACTTATTGCTAGCCAGCTAAACAATCAATTAATTGAGTCTCAGCTACAAACACTAAAGATGCAGATTAACCCGCATTTTCTATTTAATACCCTGAACGTTATTTCGGTATTAGTGATGAAATCCGAAAAAGAACAAGCAACAGAAATGATCAATCGTTTAAGTCGTTTTTTTAGAAACTCACTTGATGACAAAGAACAACAATGGCTACCACTGGCAAAAGAGTTAGATCATGTTGAGCAATACCTGGCGATTGAACAAGTACGTTTTGGCGAACGCATTGCTATTGTTAAAAACTATGCTGAAGAGGTGATGTCAGTCCCCGTCCCCGCGATGTTACTACAGCCTTTAATAGAAAATGCCATGCAACATGGTCTTGAACAAAAAGAAGGGAAAGGACAATTAACCATCAACTGCCAACAACAAACAGATAAATTAATCATTGAGATAATTGATGATGGTGCTGGTTGTAACTTCGCCGCTAAAAACTATCGAGAAGGCATCGGCTTAAGCAATGTTAAGTCACGACTAATACAACTCTATGGTACAAGACATCAATTTTCCATCAACAATAACCAATGGGGTGGTGTCACCGTAACCATATCATTGCCGATAAAACTTGCAGAGGCTCAAACATGAGCATAAAAGTATTAATTGTTGATGATGAACCATTAGCGAGAGAAGGCATAGCCTTACGTTTACAACAAGAAAATGACATAAACATTGTTGGCGAATGTGAAAATGGTAGTGACGCAATTCGCACTATTTTGTCTTTGAAACCCGATTTGGTTTTTCTTGATATCAAGATGCCAAAAGTGAATGGTTTTGATGTGGTTAATGCCATTGGCGCACAACATATGCCGCCAGTAATATTCTTAACGGCTTATGAAGAATATGCTATTGAAGCCTTTAAAGCGCATGCCATTGACTATTTACTTAAGCCAATAGATAACGAACGCTTCATTGAAAGTTTGAATCACGCTCGTCAACAAATCCTTAAAAATGCTATTTCAAATCGCAGTGAACAACTCACGCAATTATTAACACAAACTCAAGGCTTAACAACCACCGACACCAAAGCTGAGCAAGTCACTTCTATCAGCCAAAATGAGCGTTTAGTGATCCGTTCAAACGGTCATGTCTATTTGCTTGAAGCCGCTGATATCTATTGGGTAGAAGCAGAAGGTGACTATATCAGTGTGCATACGCCACAAAAATCTCATCTGGTCAGAGAAACCATGAAAAACATGGAAGCTCGTTTAAATAAGCAGGGATTTCAACGGGTTCATCGCTCAAGCATCGTAAATTTAAACTATGTCAGAGAATTGATCAGTTTAGATAATGGCGATTATAAAATTATTCTTCGTGATGATACCTCGGTTAAACTGAGCCGAAATTATCGCGACATTTTATATCAACGTTTAAATGCAGTGCCTTAAGGCATTTGCTCTTCACATCAGCACTTTTTAATTATCCATTCTAAGGAAAAGCATGAAAAAAATCATACAGAAACTATCAATTGTACTGTTCGCTAGCTTATCAATGAACGTAAGCGCAGCAGAGCCATTAGCCGAGATAAAAAACTTTCGGATATTATCCACCCAATTTGCTAATGCAGGTATGCCAACACCAGAAGAATTTAAACTCATTCATCAACAAGGCTACCAGCATATTATTAATCTTATTCCCGGTGACTTTAGCCATGAGCAACAACAAGTCACTTCACTAGGTATGTCCTTTGAGCAGATTGCCGTTGACTGGCACCAGCCGACTTTAGAAAACTTCCAGCAATTTGTTAAATTAATGCAGCAATACCAAAAAGAAAAAGTATTAGTGCATTGCCAACTCAATTACCGAGCATCTGCTTTTTCTTATCTATATCAAGTCACGCAACTTGGTGTCTCTACCAAACTGGCTAATAATCAAATGATAACTGTCTGGCAACCAGAAGGTACTTGGCTAGAGTTTATTGATATGGTTGAACAACATTATAAAAAAGATAACAAACTTTCATCGTAAAAAGCTGCACTTCATCTACAGCCAATTGAACCTCACAGCAAGTCGGCTGCATCACCAATGAAACACCGTTAACCTCTTTAATATACTTTATTAAAGAGGTGCCTTTTTAAAATGAAGGCATTACGGTGACAAATGCAAACCATCATTGATGCACAATCAACTCCTGAAAAATCGTTAAAACGCACGGCTCTTATTTTAAGTGGCACTGTAAGTGTGATTTTAATTCTTAGTTACCTATTCTTCTTTAGTAGCACCAACGCCGCTCAAGTTTCAGCTAATGACATAACGATAGCCACTGTAACGTCAGGGAACTTGATCAAAGACATCAGAGCACCGGGTAATCTTATCGCAAAAAATAGACAATGGCTTTCAGCGAGAGTAGGCGCAAAAGTTATCAAACGGGTGCTAGAGCCTGGCGCAGCTGTGTCACCTGACAGTATTATTTTACAACTGTCATCTCCAGTACTGACTCAAGAATATAAACGTGTACAAATCGACTACAAAGTCGCTCAAGCACAATTAGCCGCTTTAAAAGAACAACAAATCACTGAAAGTCAAAAGAAACAGGCTGACGTAAAATTATTAGTGATTGAAAAACAACAGGCGATAGAAGATGCCGCGGCAAAAAAGCAGCTCAGGATCACCAAGATAATTCCTACCTATCAATATAATGAAGCGGTATTACGTGAAAAAAAACTCAGCTTACAACTTGAAATTGCTGAATTTGAATTAAAACAACTACCACGCTTACAAGAAAGCTTATTAAATGTAGAAAAGGCGAAAGTAGAACAACAATGGCTGCAAGTTTCATTGTTAGAAGAACAAGTAGCTTTACTGAGTGTAAGAGCAGAAATAAACGGCATATTGCAAAGCATTGCTGTTGAAGAAGGACAAGAGATATCTCCTGGAACCGAATTAGCACGAGTTGCCGACCAAAACAGTTTAAAAGCCGAACTTAGAGTTCAAGAGAGTCAAGCCAAAGATATTGTCATTGGTCAAACCGTAGAAATTGATACTCGTCGAAGCAAGTTTAAAGGGGTTATTTCTCGTATCGACCCCGCCGTAGTTAACGGCACAGTCACCGTCGATGTTGAACTACCGAAAAACTTGCCAAGTGAAGCGCGTCCCGACTTAAGAGTAAACGGCATCATAGAAATACAACGTCTAGAAAATGTCTTGTTACTTGATAAACCTGCTCATTGGCGAAATACCGATACGGCCTATTTATTTAAGCTAACAAATGATTCTTCTGCGGTAAGAACCAAAGTTAGTATCGGCTCAACTTCAACCACGGCAATAGAGCTAATAGCCGGTTTAAAACAAGGTGAGCAAGTGATCATGTCAGAACTTGTTGATCTGCAACAACATCAAACCCTCACCATTAACTGATAACCATTAACTGATGACCACTAACTAATAACTATCAATTAATGCCCTATTTCTATCACTACAGGAAAACTAATCATGGCTAACAATAAGACTCTCATTCAAATCAGTAAACTTAATAAAATTTACCACAGCGATGGGTCCAAAACCCATGCTCTACAAGATATCGACTTAACCATCAATCAAGGTGATTACCTGACCATTCAAGGACCATCAGGCGGTGGGAAATCGACATTATTATCCATTATTGGCTTATTAGACAAAGCGAGCAGTGGTGAATATTTGATCAGCGATGTCCCCGTGACAAACTTGTCAGAATCACAAATGGCTAATGTAAGAAATAAAGAAATTGGCTTTATTTTTCAAGATTTTAATTTAATTGGTGATATGACTGTCAGCCAGAATGTTGAATTACCCTTAATATATCGTGGCATTAAAAAAGCCGAGAGGGCTACAAGGGTCAGTGAAGTTTTAGCACGGGTAAATATGTCAGAACGTGCACAGCATTTACCTAATCAATTATCAGGTGGACAACAACAGCGTGTTGCCGTGGCACGTGCATTAGTAGGCAAACCAACGCTATTACTTGCGGATGAGCCAACCGGAAACCTAGACTCAGTTAATGGCGATTCTGTAATGAAACTATTAAGTGAATTAAACGAGCAAGGTGTGACTATTTGTATGGTGACACATGATAGCCGTTATGCTGATTTTTCAAAAACAACCATCAATTTATTTGACGGTAAAGTGGTTGCAAACACCGTTAAAAACAGTGTTTTAGTGAAAGAACTTGAAAACAGCAGCGATAGTGTTCCCCATGTCGTATCAGCAAGAGCGGAAAATGACTCAAGAGAAGTAGCAGAACTATTACCAACTCAAGCAACAACAGGAGCTTGATCATGGCAAATACATCAAGGATTAAAACCAACCTAACTGAGAGTATCGCCATTGATATTCGTTACGCGATAAACCGGTTTATCGCACAGCCAACGACAACACTGATAATTATCCTAACATTGGCGTTGAGTATCGGCGCAACCACAGCAATATTTTCCGTGGTTAACGGGCTATTATTTCAAGCAACACCGTTTAAAAACAGTGAACAACTAGTGATTTTACAACAGCAAGATTTAACGAATCAGCAGAACTATGGCTTTTCTGTTAGTGAGCTAAATGACTACCACCAACAAGCCACCACGTTTGAAAGTATCGCTGAATATCACAATATGACGTTCACTATGTATGGACATCAAGATCCTATTCGGGTGCGCACCGGCGTTGTTTCGTCTAATTTCTTTAGTATGTTGAACCTTAAACCAATTCTAGGAAGGACTTTTACCGAGGCTGAAGATGATATTGGCGCAGAGCCGCTGTTATTGTTGACCTATGAGTTTTGGCAAAACGAATTTAACGCTCAAGAAGATGTAATAAATCAAACGGTTGAATTTAATAACCGTAGTCATAAAATAATTGGTGTTTTACCTCATTTCCCTCAGTTTCCTAATGTAAACGATGTTTATATGGCAATACCTTCATGTCCGTTTCGCAGTAGTGAGAATGCGATATCGAATCGGGGCATGAGAATGATGAGAAGTTTTGCCAAAATAAAAACCGGCCATAGCTTAAGCGAAGTAAATGGTGAGGTTGCTAACATCACAAAACAACTAGCTCAAACTTACCCAGAAGCCTATGGTGAAAATACCGATTTTAGCGCCAGAGCTTTATCTCTACATGAAGAATTGGTTAGTTCAAGCCGCCCTTATTTATATACTTTGTTAGCGACTACCTTTTTATTATTTTTAATTGCCTCTGCCAATGTCACCAACTTAACGCTATCACAACATGCCAAACGTAAACGTGAATTTGCAGTTAGATCGTCGTTAGGTGCCAGCAAAGGAAGGATCACTCAACTACTGTTAACCGAAAGCCTTCTCTTGTCTTTAATCGGTGGGGGTTTAGGTTTGTTTTTAGCGTTTCTAGGGTTAGATTTTCTTAAAGATTTTGCCGCTAATTTTAGTACCCTTGCCTCAGAAATCACCATCGATACTAGGGTGATGTTATTTGCCTTAGCGATATCATGCATTTCAGGCATTATTGCCGGCATAATGCCGAGTTTTAGCAAAGTTAATTTAGTGAGCTCATTAAAAGAAGGCGGAAAGTCATCGTATTCGACCGATCACGGGGTTATGAGAAATGGCTTATTAATTTGCCAATTTGCCCTGTCACTCACCTTGCTGATTGCCGCAGGATTGACTATTAAAAGCTTGCATAATTTACAAAATATTGAGGGTGGATTCTCCGCTGATAACGTTGCTATTGCGCAAGTTGATTTAAACTGGACGGTTTATAATAATGCCGAACAAAGAAGACAAATTTCGCAACAAATTTTACAAGAAGTACGTAATTTACCTTACTTAACCTCATCTGCCCTTAGTATGACCTACCCAAATGATACTGTGGCGATCAATCGTAATAATATTCGTCAAGCCATTCAACTTGATGACCGCGCTTTTGATGGTGATGACATTTTATCTAATGGCGTATTTCGCTCGGTAAGTGATGGGTATTTTGCAACGATTAACAGTAAATTAATCCAAGGGCGTACTTTCACTGCTGACGATGATGAACAAGGGGCCAATGTCATTATTATTAATAAGAAACTCAGTGATAAATGGTGGCCAAACGAAAGTGCAATCAACCATCAACTCTCTTTTGACCAAGGCACTACCTGGTATAACATTGTTGGCATTATTGAAAATATTCATGAGCGTGGCGCAGCAATAGAGCCTGACTTTCAAATATATCAAGCGATTGCTCAAGCGCCGATGTCACATATTGCTATATTAGCTAAATATGAAAACAGTGAACTAGCGGTGAATTTTAATGACGATATTAAAAATATTATTGCGCAATTAGACAATCGCCAACCAATATCAAAGTTTGAATCCTTACAACAAGCCGTTGATAACTCAGTGTCATTACAAAGTTTTTTAGCCCAGTTGCTGACCATTTTTTCAATCATTGCTTTG
>MAAC01009467.1_pt1 | contig 24733 bp, 23 predicted proteins | sample 1115981 | NCBI WGS metagenome assembly MAAC01 (sample SAMN04961126, study PRJNA320927) | seawater metagenome | isolation source: sample BD02T64 sea water enriched with oil for 64 days | place: USA:Gulf of Mexico | collected 2013-07-27
CGATACGTTACGTATCGGTCTTTATGTTCAGCTAAATTTCATTGATTTCTTATGGGAACTTAACCCTGCTACCTTCTCAACTCACAAAGGTAAATGCTGCATAAAGTCCTAAGACTTATTCTGGCTTAGAATATCCCGACCAGATATCGGCATTTACTGATTTTTTCTTTTTGCGCTTTTTCTTACCTGTGCCTTCAGGCGCTGCCATCGGTTTCTCTACCGCTAAAATTGAATCACTGGTAATTTCAGCGGCTTCAAAACCTTCAACTTGCTCACGTTCAAGCCTGATTTTGTTCTTCTTTTCGATTACGGTGAAGTGATGATAATCTTCATGATCAATAAGTGATATGGCTAAACCTACTTCGCCAGCACGGCCACTTCGACCAATACGGTGCATGTAGTCTGATGGACTTCTTGGTAAGTTAAAGTTGATTACCACAGGTAGTTTTTCGATATCTAAACCACGGGCCGCAATATCCGTTGCAATTAACACTTCAATATCGCCAGCTTTAAACCCATCAAGCACACGGCTACGTTCGCTTTGGCCTTTATCACCATGAAACACAGCGGCTGTAATGCCACGTTTAGCCAATTTTTCAGCTAAGTGTTCACAGTGGTGTTTGGCGTTAACGAAAATAAGCGCTTGTCGCCATTGCTCTTGGTGAATTAAATGCGCTAATACCGCTGTTTTTTCACCTTTGTTAACAGTAAAAACACGTTGTACTAAAGTGCTGGCATCCGCACTTTGTAATTGTATTTCAATCGGGTTATTAAGCAGCTCTTGGGTTAGCGTTGTTACTTGTTCAGGAAAGGTCGCTGAAAATAATAAGGTTTGTTTTTTCTTTGGCGTTAAGGCCAACAGCGCCGTTAGCTCTTCAGTAAAACCTAGGCTTAACATGCGGTCTGCTTCATCAAGTACTAAGGTTTTAACCTTATCGAGCTTAATGGCATTACTTGAAATTAAATCGAGTAATCGACCTGGCGTTGCCACCAAAATATCAGTGCCGCCGCGTAATGCCTGCATTTGAATATTGACTGATACACCACCAAAAACAGCAACCGTTTTAATTTCACCGTTAAAATGTACCGCATACGATTTAATGCTGTCAGCAACTTGCTTGGCGAGTTCACGGGTAGGTACTAAAATCAGTCCAGTAACAAAGTTACCTTTACTGTTTTTGCTGCCCGACGATTTGCCAGCGCGTCTTTGCTGCGATAAGTGTTGTAACATAGGCAGTGCAAAGGTGGCTGTTTTACCCGAGCCAGTATTTGCCCCAGCAATTAAGTCACGTCCAGCTAATACACTTGGAATAGCTTGCGCTTGAATCGGCGTTGGCTGTTGATATTCTAGCTCAGCTAATCGCACTAATAAGGGTGTAATAAGGCCAAGTTCAGTAAAGGTGGCAGCCGTTGTGACTTTGGTTGTGTCATTGCTCATTAATGTAAAGGGCTCAAAAGGTAATTAAGTACGACTATTTTAGCGTATTTATGGCCTGTTAAGTTAGTGAAATTGATCAAACTTTGCGGTTATGTTTTTCAGTCTTCTACAATAGTAAGCATTTTCTTTAGATAACTGTCGGCTTACTTTACAGTATTGATATAGAGAACTTGTTCAGTTTTTCATCTTATTGAAATGGTTATGTATTAATTGATTGGTGTGCTTATTGCTTTAAATCATCTGAAAATCATTTTTTATTTTGTAAAATTCAATTAAAGAGGCTTTTATGACATTCAAATGCTCTAACTCAATTTTAACCGCTATTCTACTTACTTTTAGTAGCTTATTTTTCATGGGAAATGCTTCAGCAACATTAATTTATAGTGAAGCAGTTGATGGTGATCTAGATGCTATAGGTAGTACTAATGTAAATCTTGTTGCTGGTATTAATCTCATTCAAGGGGTTATTAATGCAACTCCTCCTGCAGAAACTGATCGGATAACATTCACACAAGTGGCTGGTTTAACTGTTGATAGCATAGTACTTTCATTTTCTGGTGTATTTGATGATTTTAATATTGGCCAAAGTATGAACGTTGATTTGCACAATAATGTCGCTAACTTGTTTGATGATAACTTTAATAATGTATCCTCTGGAAGCGATATTCCAGCATCTTTTTTTGATAGTTTCGGACCAGAAACAGGGGCTTTGAGCACAACAACTGCGGGTGCAATTTGGGATTTTCAAATATCAGCAGGCACAGTTTTCCCAGGACAACCTTGGACTTTAACCATTAATACAACAAGTGACTCTCCTCCTCCTGCCGACGTTCCTGAGCCATCGACCCTTGCTATTTTCGCATTAGCAATAGCGGGATTAACATCTCGTCAATTTAAGAAAAAATCTTAGTTAATTATCTGCGACAAGATAGCTGAAGCGGTTAACGTAACTCACTATTGTCAATATAAAGCATCTTATTGATCAGTAGATGCTTTTTTTATATCAATTAACGAGTTATTTTATTTAATTGTTTTTGGCTGAATTTATTAATTGTGTCTATAGCAGGCCCATACACTAAATCCCCACAATCAGGGCAGAACTCAGAAAAAGAAGAGGCATCATTTCATTAGTAAACTAAAACGGCGCTAGGCCAAGTTTTGGTAGTGCTTTAGATTATATGAAGCAGAAAGAAAACAAGATGAAATGACGATTATTTGTGCGCGAGCAAGGCAAAGGTGAAAACGGAAAAACTATGAATATATTAACTTTGACCCTATGGGATATGATTCCACATAGCTGACTTCAATATTATTTGTCTTTCACTTTTTATATTTAAACCAAAGTATTAAGTTATTTTCTTTTAAGTATATATATTCCTAATAATTTACTACTTTAAAATGCAACCAAAGTGATGCATTATTAAACAATGTATCAACATAAGGATGTGCCATGTCATATGACTCGTTTATCGATATATCTTTGCTCCTCATATTTTTGTCATTTGCTGTAGAGCGTTCTCTCGCCATTTTATTTGAAACTGAAGCTTATATAAATATTAAAAACAGGCCTGAATATCTAAAACCATTACTAGCAGTGATGTTTTCTTTACTCTTTTTATATGTAACAAACATAGATCCAACGAAGTTACTTCCTGAGAATATAATAGTTAAAACTGATTCAGCTCAAATTCTCACCATTAAAAGCATTATATCTACACTTTTGTTTGCCTTAATTATTTCAGGCGGTAGTAAAGCAAGTGTAAAGTTATTTAAAGATGTTTTACAAGTACGAAGTGGAGCAGAAAAAAGAAGAGATGTACTTGGCAATGTTAAAATAAATGAAAAAGTAAACTTATCTAATGCTGCTGCAAATGAAGATTCTAAAGCTTTAGAGGCTCTGGATAAAATGATGGAATCGTTTACAAATACATAATATCTATTAAATAAAGGAGAATAGTTATGTCTTGGAATATCAATAATAGTGCACATACAGGATTATGGGCTACAGTTCGTTTTGACCATCGACCTGCAAGTAAGGGAGTTAAATTTAAAGATGGCGGTAATTGGAAGGTTGATTTCATTATTAGAGCATCTGCTGGGGCAGCAGTACAAGATGTACAACAAAAAGCTCAAGCATATGCGAATAAAATTGATGATTTTCTCACTGGATTTTTTGGGGCAAAATATGAAAGTGAATCTAACGAAGAAAAAGCATTAGCTGCACTGGAAAGCGCATTAAGTAATTCTGAAAATACTCTGTCTGATTTAGGTGATTTAGTAGACGCGCATTATCGTATGATTGGGGAGGTAGAATAATGCTTTCTCAATTAATGTTCAGGCTAAACTTTATTTTAAAGTTGTTACTTTTTTTTCCTGTATTCATATCAACGGTCAATGCGCAGGTGAACGAAGTACAAAAAGACGTAATAAAATCAATCGCTATGCCTGATGAATATTGTAAAAAACTTAAAATTGAATTAACTGTTTGTAAAGTAATATACGAAGCAGGTTTAAAAAAGATCATAGGCGACGGAAGTAATGAAGAGATTAGAGTCCAACTAGAAGAAAACCTTAAAGCAGTCATTCTACAGCCTGATTATTTAAATAAAAACCTCTTAGAGTCTGCTTTTGTGGCTTCTAAAATTGAAGGCTCTCCATTAACGTTAGAATTCGCGCAGTTAGATAGAAAAGACGCTGATAATGTTCTTGGATTAAAGTATTCGTTAGATTACAGTATCAAAAAAGGCTATATAGATTCATCAGGAGATTGGGATAAACGATGGGGCTTCAAATTACTATCTAGCGGTACTATCACTCAAAATTCTGAAGAAAACCCGCGGAATTTTATCGATTTAAAAGTAACGGCTTTTGGAAGTATAAGTACAGAAATACCTACTCAAGGGGAAGCTTTTTTTGCTCGTGCTATGATACTTACAAATGCAGTCAATATTAATAAACAAGCAGCAATTGATGAGCTAGATGCTATGTTCGAAAATGCCTTATCACCTTTAGGTGGTTATCAATGGTATACCTTCGGAGTTGATCTTGGGCTGGAAGCTGATCAAGAGTTTAAAGCGAAACAAAACAAAATCAGTGGTTTTGTTTATGGGCAATATGAATCTTGGACTAAAAGTAGTTTCATTGGGGCGATGGGGATTGTACCTTCCATTAGAATAGGCGTTGATAGTATCGACCCTAACAAAGAAACGCCAAGAGCACTTGCAGGCGATAACTCCAGCTATTATCGCATATCAGGAGAAGCATCTCTCTGGGTACCTTTAGGAAGATTTAACGATCAACCTTTGGTTTTGACATTTAACTATCGAACCTATGATGAGCTTTCTCCCTCAGACATTACCAAGAACGCTAAATTTGACAATTACCGATTAAGAACCTACGCCTTGAGAGGACCCTATGGTTTATATGTTAGCTATTCTTCAGGGCAGTTACCTATGAACTTTCAATCTGAACAACTTATAGAGTTAGGCCTTAAACTGCATTTATAATCCATTCTTAAACATATTATTATAATCAAACATACAAAAAGGATTTTGAATAATGAGTTTTTTTAAATATATTTATAATTATTTTTCAACCAACATTGTAAAATTTTACCTTCAAGCTGTTACTCTTTTTTTAGTGGCATTATTCACATTTGTACAATGGGGGCTTCCTTTGTATTGGGAAAGACAGCCAAATTTTAAGATGTCTTTTGTAAAAGGAGCGGGGAATAATTATATTCAGGCGGAGCCTTTAATAGGGGAAGAAGAGCAGTGTCTTATCGCTGGTAACATTGACATAAAAAATGAGAGTAAGGCACCACTTTTCCTTAAGGATACTGATATTATTTTAATACCTTACAATGTTGAACGGTGTTCATTAGATGAAACTAAATGTATTTCGTCCTTGAATACCCCTTCCAGTTTCACAAATACGGGGAGTACATTAGCTGACGAAAAAGTTGAAGATCTATTATCAAAATATCATCACACAACTATTCAGCCGGTAGTAAGGGATCATGACTTGTTTTCTGGTGGAACGGTTTCACGCCCGTTCAGTTTATTAGTACCAACAAGCCAGTTACAAAAAGAAAAAATGATAGTACTTGCCGTACAACAATACGGTGCCAAAAGCTGTTGGTCTTCAGAAGATGAAAATCACTGGTATAAATCGAAATGCTTAGCTTCGAGGGCTGTGATTAATGTAACTTGGCCCTGTATTGCCCCTACTTAGTAATTAATGAGATCAACCACTGTTAATTCTAATTAACGCCTAAATAACAGTGATTCTTAGTTATTTTATAACAGCAATGTATGAAATTATTGTTGGTGTATTAAACCGGTATCGTCTCTTTCAAAACCATGGCATATATAGCCACTTAGCTTACGCTTTTTCTTAGCCACTTGATGAAGATGCTCATAGCCAACTGAAAATGCAAACGGGTTGGCGTTGTAGTCTGCATAAGACTGATCGCTGCCATTATTAGCCTCTCTTATACCCGCAGCGAAAGAGCTTAAAAAGTCATCTCTATTGTTGAGCAGAATGGTTGTCGCGCCACTCCCTCCTTCAACAAGTTCTAGCGCGCCTAATTCAATATACTTATCAACAACTGCATTATTGAAAAAACCACTGTATTGCTCAGTTTCAACATCATAGGAAACGGGAGAGTCATCTGATGCTTCCATTAATGAGACAAATAGCTCTCTTACTTTTTTTGAAATCACACTCTACTCCTTGCTTAGCCCCTATTCAGGGATATTAACTATTTTCTGATTTTACTGTTAATTTAGTAAATTAACTAGGCCATGCATTGTTAATTTTTTTGGTGATTAAAAACCGAGACCCATGATACTTAAAAATGCGGGGGTCAGGATCCCATAGGGCTGATTTAAAAACGCTTTATGCTACGTTATTAATCTCGACAATAACGCTACACGAAGGGTTTTATTAGAGAACGCAAAAGCATATTCTCCTGAATAACTATTATCTTCAATCAACGCCTTGCCTAAAATACTGCTGCCGAGCTTATGAAAAAGAAGTTGGTATGCTACTATGTCGAGTGACTTAATGAGTGATCCGCTATTCGCAGTAAACCCTGAAGGTTCTATTTTCAGCGTATTGAGAAACTAACTTATCAACTTATCGATTTATCAACTTACCCACTTATATGAATTCTTAGTAATTAAAAACTTATGGCCAGAAACACGTTTACACCTGAACTGCTTGAACAACATTTCACCAAAAATGAATGGAAAAAAGGAACGAGAATTTTCAATGCTGAAGGCATTAAAACCTGTGCCCTTGATGGTGAAGTCATTCGCGGTGTAGTTTTTAGTGAGCGCCCTGGCCAATCGAGTTACTTAACGCGTTTAGTCTTTGAGGGGAAACAGGGAGATGTTGCCAGTTATTGTGATTGTTATGTCGGTCGCGATTGTAAACATGGTGCAGCCTTAGCACAGTGTTATATTCATGATCATTTTGACCGAAACAGCATCGCTACCTCAGAAACATTAATTGATAAATGGCTTAATCGTTTTCAAGCTCAGCCAAGTAGATACCAGCCCAATACCCAACAAAAATCATTATTATACTTTTTAAAGCCCAACCCTTATAACGAAGACGATTATTTTACCTTAGGTATTAAGTCAGCTCGACCAAAAAATAGTGGCGGCTGGAACAGTTCGGTTGGCAGTGAGTATTCTGCGGGTTCATTGATTAATAGTGCCTATGCTAATGACGAAGATGTTGCTGTACTAACCGAGCTTATGCGTACTAACCAATTTGGCGATACCGTTAAGTATTTTGATTTATTTGAGCGTATTATAAAAACTAATCGCTGCTTTTGGCATACAAGCTACGATTTAAACGATCCGGTGACGTTAAGTGAGCCACTAGAAGCAGAATGGCAGTGGTTAGCCTTGGGTAACAGTTTACATACCTTACAGCTTGTTTTGATGCAGCCTTCAACAAGTATTCGTATTATTAAAGCACAACCCCTTTGTTTTTATGATGAACAACAAAATTGCTTTGGGAAAATTAATACTAATACGCAATGTGATTTCGAAGCAGGTTTACTCAATTCACCTATTTTTGAAGAAGATCAATTACCCTGGATAATGAGTAAGTTATCTATGTCGTTAGGTGATGCTGTGCAGCGTTTGCCTAAACCAAAAACAAAATTCTCTCAAGAATTAACACAACCCGAGGTGTATTTACACTTCACTACGCCGGGAGAATCTAATCGAAAAACGGGTTATGTGCAGGTAAACTTTTCCTATCAAGGTAATTTAGTTAACCCACATAATGAGAGTGTTACGGTTACGCCAGCAAATCTAAGCACTTGTGATACTGAAGGTGAAGGTGAAGACACAAGGCAGCTAAAGCTTTATCGAGATTTAGCCTTTGAACAAACGGTTATTGATAAACTTACCACGTTAAAATTTACTGCTCAGCCTAAACCTAAACGATATACTTTCACTAATGAAGACCAGTTAAATAGAGATAAAACACCTGAATTTTCAATGCTAATGCAAGGCAGCTTTTATTGGCAACGCTTTTTGCATCAAGAATTATCATCACTTAAAGATCTGGGCTGGAATATTAGCTTTGCTGATAATTTTTACTATAAAGCGCTCTCCACCGATAGCGTGTTTGATGCCGAAGTCATTGAAACCGATGACCATGATTTTTTCTCCTTGGGGTTAAACTTAACCATTGATGGTAGAAAAATGCCTGCGTTCCCCATTTTGCTTAGCGCTATTGAGCAGCTACCTAAATCAGCATTGCTTGACCGCGAAAAAGAAAACCTTATTTCTCCTGATTCACCCATTTATGTAGATTTAGACAATGGTGGTTTTGTTGCCTTACGTTATCAAAGCGTGCAGCCAATATTAAAACAGTTTATTGAACTCTTCATGCCTAATGCGTTAAATAAAGATGGCACTATCGAGCTATCGCGTTTTCAAAGCCATCAAACATTATCTATGTTAGATGACCAAGGAATGATAGCAAAAGGTACAAGTAGGTTAAGAGAATTAGCGGATAAACTGAAAGACTTTCAACATGTCACTTCTATTCCTGTACCGACAGGCTTAAACGCAACCTTAAGAACGTATCAGCATCAAGGATTAAACTGGTTACAGTTTTTACGCGAGTACCAATTAAATGGTATTTTGGCTGATGACATGGGTTTAGGTAAAACCATTCAAACCTTGGCGCATTTATTAATTGAAAAACAACAAGGCCGACTAACTAAACCGGTATTAATTGTTGCGCCCACCAGTGTAATTTTTAACTGGGCTAATGAAATAGAAAAATTTACCCCGCAACTTTCTTATCAAGTATTACACGGTAGCAAACGCAAAGAACACTTCGGCTGCCTTGAAGATCCTGAAAATCAGGTTGATATAATCATTACCAGTTATGCGTTAATGACTAAAGATTTAGAACACTATAGTGAACAAAAATTTTATTACCTTGTGCTTGATGAAGCTCACTATATAAAAAATAGCAAAACTAAATTATACCAAGCGTTTTTGACACTTAAAGCGCAGCATAAACTGTGCTTAACGGGCACGCCAATGGAGAACCATTTAGGTGAGTTCTGGGCGCAATTTAACTTTTTACTGCCCGGATTTTTAGGCGGTCAACGACAGTTTACCAAACTCTTTAGAACACCTATTGAAAAGCATGGTGAGCTAGAACGTAAGCAGTTATTAAATCAGCGTATTAAGCCATTTATTTTACGCAGAACCAAAGACAAAATAGCCACTGAGCTACCGCCAAAAACTGAAATAATTCAAACTTTGCGTATTGAAGGTAAACAAGCTGAGCTTTATGAATCAGTGCGTTTAGCTATGGATAGCCGTTTAAAAGATATCATTGCTGATAAGGGTTTAAAACGTAGTCAGATAGAAGTATTGGATGCGTTATTAAAACTGAGACAAGTATGTAATCACCCTAAGTTATTATCACTTGAAGGCGCTAAAAAAGTAAATCAATCCGCTAAGCTTGATTATTTAATGGAAACGCTGCCTGAGCAAATTGATGAAGGCCGCAAAATATTAATCTTTTCACAGTTTACCAGCATGCTTGCTTTGATAGAGGAACAGCTAATTGAAGCGGGTATTGGTTATGTGAAGTTAACGGGCTCAACCACTAAAAGACAAGAGGTTGTTGATAAATTTCAACGCGGTGAAGTGCCAGTATTTTTAATTAGCTTGCGAGCTGGTGGCGTGGGTTTGAACTTAACAGCAGCCGATACAGTTATTCATTTTGATCCTTGGTGGAATCCTGCGGTAGAAAACCAAGCCACTGATAGAGCATATCGAATTGGACAAGACAAACCTGTGTTTGTTTACAAATTGATTATTGAAAATTCAATAGAAGAGAAAATTCAAAAAATACAACAAAACAAAGCCGAGTTAGCCAAAGCGCTGCTTTCAGAAGAAGTGAGTGATAACAAACTGAGTTTAACCGATGATATTTTAGAGTCACTGCTTACACCGCTGAGCTAGAGTCTAGCTAGAACCAAGCGAGTAGAAAAATAAAGACCGATACAATTCGTATCGGTCTTTATCGATAACTTATACGTCACTGCTGAATAAATGCTTGTTTTATTAATATGCCATCATCTAGCCATCTCAGTAGATAATTTAAAGCCACTTGGCTTGCTTGCTCTTCAGTCACCTCTTCAAGTAATAAATCACATAAAGCGGTAAAACTCGCACCATTTAAAATCATAGTGATCAGGTTATATTCTTGCTCTGGCAAGGAACGAAATTGCGTTAAACGATCGTTATTTCGCCAAAGTAACCAGTCGCTGTGCTGCTCTTTTGCTGGCTCAGGTGATTGCTCTTGTTTTAGTGCTTGCCAAGTTTCCACACTATTGTAATGAAAGTGCGCCAGTTGAACACTTGGATGAAAACGAAAAACTAAATCTGGCCACTGTTCAGGCGGTGTATTTGCGAGTAAGTCACGGGTAAAGCGCGTTGCGTCAGCCGCATCAAATGCCACCATAAGTAAGCGTTCAAAATGGGCTAATTCGCTAATAATAGGATGATCTTTAAATGGCGCGGTATTGGCCAAAAACAAAGGTAATTTATCAGCGAAATATCTAAGCGAGGTATTATCAGACGGATAAGCGTTAATATAACCTAACACCATTTGATCAAATAAATCATCACCAAGGAAAAAACCTAACATTTCATGGTCGTTTTCAATGGTCTCTTTCAGTCTTACTTGATAAGCGTTCTTGTATATATGCAGACGAACATCACGGGTAATACTGCCGTGGTCCTTAATCTGCTCCATGATATCAGTCGTGACAGTGGGATCGTCATCCACTAAATAATTAATTAATTTTTGCTGTAATGATGCTAACGGTAATTTATCCACTTACGTTACTATCTCCCGTTGCTTCACTCGCTCTAGTTGACCTAAGGTGTCGTACGCAATATTTCGTGCCGTTTCAACTTCAGCTAATAGTTCAACCAACGGCGGAATATTATCATCGCGTTCAATCATAGTGCTTACCCAACCAAACCTTTTCAGTGCTTGTTTATATAAAGCCCAAACAGGATCAGCAACTGGATGGTCATGGGTATCAATAACATAATTTCCGTAATCGGTATGACCCGCTAAATGAAATTGTTTCACCTTATTTTTATCGATACCTTCAAGATAATCTTGCGGATCAAATTCATGATTTCGCGCGCTGACATATATATTATTAATATCTAACAATATGTTACACCCAGATCGACGAGCAACCTTATTGAAAAAATCCCATTCACTCATTTCAGATTCTTTATAAGTAATGTAGCTAGATAAGTTTTCTAATAGGATAGGACGGCCTAAAAAATTTTGAACTTGGTCAACACGGTCGCAAACATGATTTAATGCTTCTTCATTATAAGGTAAAGGCAGTAGATCATGGCTGTTCGTTTGATTAACACCGGTCCAACAAAGATGATCTGATATCCATTGTGGCTGTAGCTCATTTACCAATACTTTTAACTGCCGTAAATACTGCATATTTAACGGATCCGTTGAGCCTATAGACAAGGATACCCCGTGCATCACCATAGGATAAAGCTCACGGATTGCGTGTAAATAGTGCTTGGGTTTACCACCATCAACCATAAAGTTTTCAGAAACAACTTCAAACCAATCAAGATCGGGTTTAGTGGATAACACATCTTGAAAATGATCTGTTCTTAGCCCTAGACCAAAACCGAGGAAATCATCAGGTGGAGCGATACCGTCAACAGCGCTAGAGAGTGAATACTCTCTAGCGCTAGCTTGATTTGTTATCAAGTTATGAACCAACAGTGCCACCTACATCATCACAAGTTTGTGCTGGTAACGCGACAAAACCATGGCCTTTACAAGCGGCTTGACCTTTACACGCATTTCCAGCTGTTTTACAGTCGTTGTGACCGCTACATTTATTGACGCCATAACAATGAGTCAACTCAGCCGTATCAACTACGCCACGCCAATCGTCTTGTACATTACCGCCAATGTCGTCACAGGTTTTAGTCGACATAGCAACAAAACCATGTCCCTTACATACCGCTTGTCCCTTACAGGCATTTTCAGCCGTTTTACAATCGTTGTGACCATTACATTTATTCACGCCGTAACAATGCGCCATTTCAACCGTATTGGTTGCGCTAGCTTTAGCTGTTTTAGTACTTGAGTCGCCTGCAACTGCAGTACATCCCATTAAACCAGCAACCGCTAATGCTACCGCGGCACCTTGAAGTGTTGTTTTAGTGCTCTGATTCATTGTATTCTCCCATTATTTTTTAGGTATTTATACCCGTTCCACTTGAAGATGCTCGTTTCAGGAAGTCTGAGCGATTCATAATCAAGGCACATTTTTTTATTAAGGGTCATTCCCTTAAAAAGAAATGTAACGCAGAGTATGATTTGCTCAGCCTTCCCCAAGGGGCTGGTTTATAAACGCTTTATGCTGCGTTATTGATTTTGAGAAGGGAACAACCATTCTCTTCAATCAATGCCTTGCCTAAAGGCGTTTCTAATTCCAGCTGAATCATGCATCTTCAAGTGGAGCGGGTATAGTTATACATCAGGCCACATTTTGCTTTAAGCTAAGTTACATAAGTTACATATGAATCATGTTCAGTTTAAATAAAAATATTGCCTACAGCACCTTTAATGTTAGTTCAAAATCATCACTTACTTTTCTACCGGCAGGTGCGTTATGCGCACTTGACTCCCGCTTAGATGCATATGATGAAGCATGACCCAGCGTAATCTTGGAAGCGGCATCACGTGGTTGCACAGTGTCAAGATATCTCACGTCAGGCAATATCAGTTATTGTTTAATTTTGGATTATGGTGTGATTTTTACTATTGACAGTGAATACCTTTCCGCAGAGGGTCCGCACGTATTAGAAGTCGTCTCAAACGAGGGACGACAGATGCCGATAAAACGAAAATACCAATTGATCACAATCAAAGGTGTGCGCGCCCTCATGACGGAGGGTGTGGCGTTTCAGTGTCGGTATGACTTGATCGAGCTGACCAATGGCAAACCACGTTATCAGTGCATTTACCTTGTCGGCGGCAAGGAAAGCATCCTTATCTCTGACCGCGTGTCGGAGAACGGTGTGGAGCCACGGTTGTTCAACCTCTGGCCCGGTTTGTTCAAACACCACTTTGAGTTTGGCGACGGCACTGATCTCACTTTTGACCGGCATCTCATCATTACCACAGGCGAGCTTTGCGGACGTGATGATGTTCCACAAGGACGGAAGCGCTAGCGCCTCTGGCTGGACGTTTCACGGGGACCCTCCTGAACATGTAAAACTGATCGGATATTCTCAGGGCGTCTCGCGTGGGGTGATCAGAAATAGTCAATCCCCTGCCCCACTTACACAGGAACATGCCAACATTCTGGCTGCTGTTCGCCAAACAGCGGCGCGACATCAAGGCAACCGTGCCTTGGCAGCAGTTGGTATTAGCTCTGTCGAGTGGCACCAGCTGTTGCGCGCCCTCATCCAAACTGAGAGCGCTTTTAACCCCAATGCACGCAGCCCAAAGGGTGCTATTGGATTGGGGCAGCTCATGCCGGGCACCGCAAAGCAGCTTGGTGTAGACCCACATGATATGCACCAGAACTTGGATGGTGCCGCGCGCTATTTCCTGGCGCAGCTGTCCAAGTTTGGCTCCATCGAACTGGCACTGGCCGCCTATAACGCCGGCCCACACCGGATTGAGCAATACAGCGGCGTCCCGCCTTTCCAAGAAACCCGCAATTACATCACCCGCATCAACCAGCTCTCAAATGGGTTGGTGCTGCGGCGAACTCTCACCGCATCGGCAGAGACATCGTCCATACCCAGTACACAAACTGCTGTCGTGTTGGACTGAGATTTAAGAGGAATACAAACACCATGAGTTTCAATTCAGCCCGGAAGGCCACCGTTTTGGTGGCTTTCGCAATAGTCATGTCTTCACCTGCCCAGGCTCAAGACCTGTCTCCGATCCAAAACATGCTGGAGTCTGTTGAATCGGCTCTAACAGGCCCGATTGGGATTTCAGTGGCGACACTCGCCGTCATCGGGACTGGCTTCATGTGCATGATGGGCCGGTTGAACTGGGGTTGGTTTGCCTCAGTCATCATTGGCATCGTGCTGATTTTCTCGGCCGGCACCATTGTTGCCGGGTTTGCGTAGCATCCGTCCGTTCTCCCTGCATCGGCAACAGACACTGCCATCCTAAATCTCCATCCCAATTCTACCGCCTGGCCTGAATGCAATCTGCAGTGTAATCGCAACCTCAGGCCAGGCGGTAGGGACCCTTTACTCTTCACCCGTGACAGGCACCTAGTGGCACAACGCTCCCCCTTGTTTCTTGGTCTAACCAGACCGCCCAAATATCTTGGCCTTCCTGTTGGATACCTGGCCGTCCTCAGCATGGGGATCATTCTGCCTTTTATCTGGACCAAATCATTAGCCCTCCTGCTGCTGGGAGCGCCAGCCTACGGGGTCATGTGGTTTACCGCTGACAAAGAACCTAAGTTTTTTGAGGTGCTGCGCGTTTCTTTTGGCAAGGTCCGGGGCACCAAGAATGCCACCATTTGGGGAGGTGACTCCTTTGGCTCTTGATGGACGCCATTTTGGCAAATTGAACCCCGCTTTGCTCAGCGTCGGCGCAGCGGGGTTTGACAAGGAAAGTTTCCTTTCCGAGCACATGCCGTATCTTAGCTACGTTGATGATCAGACCATGATGCTCAAGCAGGGTGATCTCATGGCGACCCTGCGCCTTGACGGCGTGAACCCCATGACCTCTGAGGACGGCGACCTTGATGCACTCAAGCGGGCTGTCTCAGCAATTGTGTCCCTCACGGGCAATCGGTTTGGATTCTATGTCCATCGGATTTCTTTCCCACAAAGCCTCAACTTGCGTCCCGTGCAAGGCGACAGCTTTGCAGCCAGTATTGACCACCTTTGGCAGAGTCACATCTCTGATCTGGCCCCCAAAAAGCTGCGCCTCTATCTCAGTGTCGTGCGCAGGCCAAACATCGCCAATCGCCTGCCCTTCCTGCGCAAATTCGCAACGCGCGCCTATCTCAAGGATCGCTTCAATCGTACCCAGCAGCTGAACGAGGTGGTGAACTTTTTCACCGAGGCACTAACGGCGGCAAGACCAACACGTCTCAGCAGACAGGGCGGTGAATGGCTGGGGTATCTCGGCGCATTGAACTACGGCACCTTTGCGCCCATTTCCGAGAGTGCGGATTTCACAACGCTGGCGGCTCAGGCCAGCAACTGCCGGACGATTTTCAACGGTGATCAGCTCACAATCCGCGACGAGGTGACCGGACAGCTGCGCCATGGGGCTCTGTTTGCGGTCAAAACCTACCCAGCGATTACCGAAGTAACTATGTTCGATGCGCTTGATTTGCCAATTGATGTGGTTCTGACCAACAGCTTCTCCCCCATCCCGAACAACATCATGCTGGAAAACATTCAACGGGTGGTCCGCCAGATGCACGCTGCTGATGATGCCGCGGTCTCGCTGCGCGAACAATTAGCAGATGCGGCCGACGATATGGAATCCGGGCGCGTCGCCTTTGGCAACCACCACCTTTCAATTGCGATCTATGCCGACAACCGCGATCAACTCGAACAGGGTGTGGCCCAGGTAAAGCGGATCGGTCAGGAAGCCTCAATGGTTCTGATCCGTGAGAACATGGCTCTTAAGGCGACGTATTTCGCGCAACATCCAGGCAATTTCTCCTACCGCGCCCGCAAGACACCTATTTCCTCCATCAACTTCGCGGATTTTGCGGCGCTTCACGGATCAGTTGAAGGTCGAATGCCACATCAAAGCCCTTGGGCTGAGAATGTCACTGTGTTTCCCACAGTGGGTTCTTCCGGCTACCGCTTCAACTTCCATGAAGCAGGAGATCCAATAAGCGAACCGACAGCCGGACATACAATTGTCCTCGGCACCATGGGCACCGGCAAAACCCTGACCACGGCATTTCTGACGGCTCAGGCACGGCGTATCGGAGCACGTCTTTTCTTTTTTGACAAAGACCAGGGCTTGGAAATGGCCGTGCGCGCCCTTGGTGGCACCTATAACCAAATCCGCGCCGGTGTTCCCACAGGCCTGAACCCGCTCGCAACTGAGGTCGATGCGCGCGGCAAAGCATGGTTGGGGGATTGGCTCTCAACGCTGCTCTCCCGCAATGGGCCACTCAACGGTGAACAGACCCGTCATTTGCAAACCGCGATCCGGCAGAACGGTGAAGCACACACCGATCTACGGACCTTCACCGGGTTTGAACAGCTGTTCCGGTCTTTGGATGATGAGGATGAGTTGCAGTCAAGGGTGGCGCAATGGTCTCCTTCGGGCCGATATGGCTGGGTCTTTGAGGAAAATGAGGACGGTCGCGATCTCAATGTCAAAGGCGACATCGTTGGCTTTGACATGACGGAAATCCTCGACATGGACGTTGAGCGCACCGCCGTCCTTTCTTATATCTTCCGCCAGATCGAACGCGTCGTAGAAGACCGCAAGCCCACTATCATCGTGCTCGATGAGGCCTGGAAATTACTCAACGATCCCTACTTCGGCGCACGGCTAGAAAACTGGCTAGTTACGCTGAGGAAAATGAACTGCGTCGTGATCATGATGACGCAGCTGCCCTCGCAACTCGAACATTCACATGTGGGCAAGACCATTATTGAGACGGTCTCAACGCAGATCCTGTTCCCAAACCCCAAGGCGCGGGCCTCTGACTACAAGTTCCTGCGACTGGGCGACAAAGAGGCCGACCTTCTGGTGCAGCCCATGATTGGTACGCGCGCAGCACTGGTGCGTTCCGGGGGTGAGAGCGTCTTTATCAATGCCGATTTAAGTGCCCTTGGCCCCATGCTTGCGATCCTCGGCGGCGGCGCCACGGGCGAGGCCCTTGCCGGGCCCGATTGGCGGTCCCGTAAAGATTTCTGGAAACTATAATGCTCAAAAATATTCTTATCATCGCTCTTGCCACACTTGCTGGCTGCGAAACCTATACTGACAAAACATCGCCCTGCCTGGGCCGCAATGGCAAGCCCGTGGTGAGCCGAAACTCTATCTCCCCTGCCCTGTCATTTGCACCCGCAGTGAGCCAGAACGCGACAGATCTAGACTGCGTCTTCCGAACAATTGGAAGTCCCGAATGAACAAGGCGCGTCTCACACCTGTGCTTATTGCGATGCTGGCTCCCTGCACAATCGCCGCGCAGGGTGTTCCAACCATCGATCGCACCGTGATTGAGCAACAAGTCGCAAAGGCGAATGCTCTGTTCGAAGATTTCCAAGTGCAGCAGGAAAACCTCGGCCTGCGTTACTCGCTGTCGGCTGTTCAGTTCGAGCAACTGACGACACTGGCAGCCATGACCGCGGCGGCCACCGGCCCGGGTTACAATGCAAGCGCGCTGGAAACCGCCGGAACGCTTGGTGCAGACACTGTTTACCCTTTGACCAGCAATGGCCAAGTCGATGCGCGTCTCTTTGGCGAAGGTCGAGAAACCGTTGAAATGATGATCGTCCAGGTCGCGCAGGAGTTTGCGCCACAAGCGGCAGCCGCCGGCCTGTCACCAACGCAGTTCCGCTGTCTGTTCCAGGCTCTAATAAAGCAAGAAAGCCGATTCAACGTCTCGATCTCCAGCCCTGTGGGGGCCTATGGCCTGACCCAGCTTATGCCGGGAACGGCAAGTGACATGGGCGTGGACAGAAGTGTGCCAATCCAAAACCTGCGTGGCGGAGCAAAATACATAACAATTCAGCTGCGCCGCTTTGGAAACATCCCACACGCGCTTGCCGCCTATAACGCGGGCCCTGGGCGCGTGATTGAATATGGCGGTGTGCCGCCGTTCAAGGAAACCCAAGGCTACGTCCGCAATATCACCAAATACTACAATGAATATCTGGCCGTTTTCGGCGGGGCTGATGCGCTTGGAACCCTCTCACCCGGCAATATGACCCTGGCCGAATACAGCAACACGGCAGATGCCAGCATTTACTATGGCGCTGACAGCCATGCCACCACAGCCCAAGTGATCGCGCGGCTCAGCGCCATCATTCGCCAAATTGATGACCAGCCAAACACCAAGACCGCGATTGAGTTGAACACCTACGCCCGTGCGGAAGTGGCGCGCATTCTCACAATGCGCACCCGGCTCATGGCTGCCAATCAGGTGCGGCAAGGGGCGTTCGCACAGCATCTGGTGGCAGATCGTCTTGCTGAACATGATTTTAAACAAATGGGGATTTCCGAATGATCAAACGCATGCTTCTAGCCGGCACCGTTTCTTTTTGTGCGTTGACCTCTGGTGCCCTGGCCCAGGGTGTTCCCACGATTGATGGCACCCAGCTCGGGCAGCTGCTCGCCCAGTTGGAACACATGGCAAATGACCTGACCGTTCAACTCGACCAAGTCGCCACCATGCGCCAGGAGTTGGAAACCCAAATTTCTCAGCTGACCAATCTTGATGCGCAATTGCTGTCCCTGATTGAGGGCAACGGTTTGGGCCAGTTGCTTGCCACCGTTGAAGATTTCGAACGATTGAAGGGCATAATTGAGCAGCCGATTGCGTCCCTCGATCAGATCAAGGCGGGGAATTTCACCGGCGCGTTTCGGGAAGGATCAGCCGCCGCCACCCGGATTAGAAGCGTTCTTGGAGATGCAGGGTTTTCCAGTGAACGACTGGCAGCCCTCTCAGGCTCATCCAAGCCTGTCGATAACAATCTGGCAACACAGGCTGGCGCCAGCGCCATGCTGTCGGTGGCTGCCGAAGAGTCACATGTCGAAGCAGGGCAAAGCCTGCAGCGCATTCAGACCATGGTGGATCACATTGATGATCAAGACGGGCTTAAGTCCGCTGTGGACCTCAACACTCGCGTGACGGCTGAGCTCGGCATCATCCTGACTCAAATCTGGCGGCTTGAAGCTGCTGCCGGCGTCAGCGCCGGACAGCTTGGCGTGGTGGACGCGGCAACCCTGGCGGAAGAGCGTCGGTTCAGAACCATGGCGGTGGAAGAGTAATGGATAAGAAAGTTCTTTTGCTAGCTGGTGCCGCTCTAATTGCAGGTCTTGGGTTTGCATCTGCACTCCTTTTTGACGATGACAACATGCATGCTCTTATCGCAGAGTCTGAGATTGGCCCGGTTGATGAACCCATCAGGTTCGCACCAACCGAGGCGCAGCGAGAATTTCAAAGCATGGCAATAGCAGCTGATGAAAGCCCGCAGTGTGCCTTGCCAAAACCTCCCAAAAGTGTTGGTGCAACAGCGCTGACTCGAAACAGCCTTCAACAAATACTGAGGATCCTTGCTCTACAAAAATGGCAGGAGACTGGTCTATGTGGTTGCTTTTTTGATGATTTGAGCTGGGATGCCGTGGCCCTTGCCGCCCCAAATTTTGAGCGCTCCGATGGAGTGGATCTCCGCTTCAAATTGTCCGCCCTGCGCGCACAGGCCGATGAACTAGAAGCGCAGCGCCTAGAAGTTTGTCCTGAATAATGGGTGTAATCAGTGAAATACTGTCCGTCGTTGATGACGCCGTTGCAGGCGTCGCCCAAGAGGGTTTCGTGGAGATTGCCGGAACAGTGGGTGGTGTCATCACCGCCGGTTCTGCCCTTTTGGTCATTCTGTTAGGCATCAATATCGTCGTCCAAATCCGGCCCATGAGTTTTGGCAGCTTCTTCGCCTTTGGAATAAAGATCGCCCTCGTTGGAATATTTGCCCAGTCTTGGGCCAACTTTCAGGTGGTCTACACCATCATCACACAGGTTCCTGACAGCATCGGATCTGCCATCATCGGCCTAACCGGGGTGACATCAACTGGCGGCCTTTATTCAGCACTCGACTCGATGGTGTCTCAGGTCACTGAATACGGCGACACAATCGGCGACAGCGCAGGCTGGGTCTTTGGTGCCGTTCTTGGTGTCGTTGTCTGGGTAATCGCAGCCATATTCGCCGCCGTATCAGCGGGCATCATAGCCTACGCAAAAATCATTTTGACCCTGATGGTGGTCGTCGCACCAATTGCCATCCTGTGCTCTCTGTTCAAACCAACCATGTCGTTGTTCGAGGCCTGGTCCCGCTCGATCATCGGATACGCGTTCATGCCAATTGCCGCGGCGGGTGCTGCAGGCATTGTCATCGCGATCGCTGGGGAAATCGCCGGCAGCACTCCCGACCCTGATGGTGTGGACACGCTCAACCTGATTTTCCCATTCATCGTCGTTTTGTTCCTTGCTGCTGGCATCATGCTTGCCGTCCCGTCAATCGCGATGGGGTTGAGCGGAACAATTGGCATAGCGTCCAATGCGGCAGGGCTCAGCGGGTTGGCAAAACGAGGCGTCATTCAATCAGGTCAACTCGGGCGGCGTGCGATGGGTGAAACTGGCTACAACGGATCAAAGGCGATCGAAGCAACGAAGGCGCAGATGAACGCGCCAACGGCTGCTGGCTCATCCCTATCGCCACGGACCAATCCCGCCGCCCGGTTGGCACAAACTCAAGCCCTGCGGCAGAAAAAGTAATAAATACAAGGGGTCATTGGCCCCCACCGAAAGGAGTCCGTCATGAGTACCGCAAGAGACCAGTTTGAAGCCGACCTGTTGCTCGGCCCCCGGCGTCGCGAACGCATCGCCTATGTGGTCGCTGGCGTCGGCGTCGTAGTAGGTTTGACCGGATTTCTGGGAGCAGTGTCCATCCTCCCATTAAAGACAATCCAGACCCATGTGGTTGTTGTGGACAAGACCAGCGGTCAGTTGGATCGGGTTGCAGCCGTTCAGAACATGACACTTGATGAAAGCGACGCCATCATTCAGGCAAATCTGGTCTCCTATGTTGATCAGCGAGAAACCTATGATCTTGCCGATAGCGAAGAACGCATCAATGCGGTTTTAAGCCGTTCCGAGGGGGATGCGGCCCGGACCCTGCGCGATCTCTGGAACTCTGCGAATGAAGATTACCCAATCGATGTGTACGGACGTGATGCCAAAATTGATGTGGTGATCAGATCGGTCAATCAATTGGCGGGCGACGTGGCGCAGGTCCGGTTCACCAAGACACTGCGCATGCCGCGCGACACTCGCTCGGTGACGCGCGGCTACGTGGCAACGATCGCCTATGCCTTCAAACCAGAAACCAAACAGTTGCTGCAAGACGTCTGGGCCAATCCCCTTGGCTTTGTCGTCACCTCCTACCGCGTCGATGCTGAAACACTGGAAAACTGATATGAACAAGGCCTATCAAACCGTACCTCCATTGTTGCGCAAGGTGGCACTGTCGCTATTGCTGGCAACAACGGCAGTATCGCCCGTCTTTGCAGCCGGGACCCCCAGGGGCGGGGCAAAGGACATTCGCATTCGAAACGCCACCTATGACCCGGATCAGGTCTTTATCATTGAAACGGATCTCAAGTTTTCCACCACAATCCACTTTGAACGCGGCGAGCGGTTCCAGGCAGTGATTGCCGGGGACACCGAGAGCTTTGAGATTACACCCATCAAGGATCTCGGCAACGTTGTGACGATCAAGCCGCATGTGCGCCGCGCGATCACCAACATGACTGTCATCACCAACCGGCGCACCTATTCCTTTGAATTGCGTGAAGGCCATATCAGCGGTGCAACGGGTCGGTTCTATGAGGTTCGGTTCACTTATCCGGAAACGGCCCGGCGCCGTACCGCCAACAGCGCGCCAAAAGGTTATCAGCCCCCGAAGAACCACGCGTACAAACTGGCCGGTGACGGCGATTTCCAACCCAGTTCTATCTACGATGATGGCCGCTATACCTATTTCGTGTTCCAGGAAGGCATCCGCCAACCGGCCATATTCAAAGCAGACGCGCAAGGGCGCGAACGCACCGTCAACTGGACCCAGCAAGGCAATATCGTGCGTGTTCTGGGCGTTAATGACTTCTGGACTTTGCGCATTGATGAGGACGCCCTCTGCATTGCCCGCGACGGCGCCGCGCTATCAGTGGGGAACTGAGCAATGGCGAACAAAACTATCGAAGAACGTATGGTCGCGATGGAAGATCAAAACCAGGACAAGCGGCGCGTTAGGCTTGGGCTTCCCTTGGTTGGTGGCGCTCTCACTCTGGCGGGGGCTTTGGGCGCTTATTTCCTAGCTGCAAACGTGCAATCCCAAACCCAAACGCCCCTGGATACATCCAAGGTAGAGGAGTTTCAGAGCGGCTCAACCATTGGGGACCGATTAACACTGGCACGCCCGGAACCGGAACAGAGAGTTGAAGAGGCAATTATTCGAATTGCAGACGTGCTCGAAACCCCTGTCCCGGTACCACGCAGACCCGCGCCTAACGCAGAGCTCGCAGCTGAACTTGCCGCGATGCGGCAGGCTTTGGCTGAAAGCACGGCAGGTCGGGACAAAGCGATTGCTAATGCTGTGACGGGATTAAAGGAAGCTTTTGAAGACCGCGCAGCCGAGTTGGAAGACGCCGCCGTCAAGGCGGAACGAGATCTTACTGCGCTCAAAGCCTCGGCCAGAGCCCGGGAAAACACATTGCAATCTATGATCGACGCCGAACGCGGTCAGCGCGAGGCCCTGGAAGCGGCAATTGCTCGGGATGATCTGATGGCACAGGACGCACAGCGCGCAGAACAGGACGCCCGTGACGCCGCCGAGTTGGAACACCAGCAGATACAATCTCCTGCAGTGATCTATGCAGCCAACCAACCTGGCACTGCCGCGAGCGGTGCAGCATCAGTCAGTGACGGCGAGCGCACTCTATCAGGTGATGAAGCATTCCTGCGGTCTTCCCCTGCCCTCGTGATTCAGGAAGCCGAACAGATGCAGAACCCTGACCGAACATTGGCACAAGGCTCTGTTGTTCAGGCAACCTTGCAGGTTGCCATCAACAGTGATCTCCCCGGCAACGTAGTGGCCGTGGTATCTGAACCGGTCCCATCGTTTGCCGGGGATACTATTCTGGTCCCGCGCGGATCGCGCCTCTTTGGCTCGTATAGTGCTGGCGTTCAGGCAGGCCAAAAGCGCGTTCTGATTGTATGGAACCGAATTCTGACACCGGACGGGATCTCTATGCAGATCGCCTCGGTAGGTGGCGACAGGCTGGGGCGCTCGGGCGTGACTGGTTTTGTGGACAGCAAATTTGGTGAGCGTTTTGGTGGTGCCGCGCTGATTTCTCTTATGGGTTCTGGCCCTTCCATCGCAGCGGCCAGGATCAAGGATGGCACCACTGCTGATACTGTTGTTGCCATATCTGAGGATCTTGAGGATGCAACGGGCACTGCCATTGCTGAGCAGTTGTCCCGCAAGCCCACAATTTACATTGATCAGGGTGCAAGCGTTACTGTTCTGGTGGACCGCGACGTGGTTATCTACTGATGGTGGAAATGGGCAAAGTGGCGACGAGAACCCCCAGCTACCTGGATGCCTATCTGGAGCAGTTTAGGGAATGGCTCACTGATCACAGCATCTCAGAGTTTGCCATCAATCCGAATGGCCAAGTCTGGATTGAACGGGCAGGTGATGCCCATATGATCCCGGTTGTCGGCGAGGTTATTGATCCCAAGAAGGCCATCGACATCGCCCAGGCCATTGTCGGGGATGCAAATGCCAAGGTCTCGAAACTGCGACCCCTTGTATCCGGCAAAGTCGACTATCAGGGTCGTCCCCTGCGCGTCCAAGTTGCCATCCCTCCCGCCGTGGAAACCGGGGCATCCCTGTCAATCCGACTGTTCTCAACACAAGGCATTGCCAACTATAGGGCTGAATATCTGTTTGGGGAGGCAGTTTCCCTGGATCAAAAGCGGCGCGACAAGATGGCCGAGGTTCGCCAAATTGCGGATAAGGATCTCAATAGTGCGCTGAAACGTTTGATCGAGTTGCGCCTGAACATCCTCATCAGTGGCGGGACATCAACCGGTAAGACGACCTTTGCGCGGCATCTGTTGGGTTTTGTCGGCGCAGATGAACGCATAATCACCATCGAGGATGCGTTCGAGCTGTTTCCACCCCAAGCGAACACCGTTTGCTTGCTGTCCGAGCGGGATAGAGATTCACCCAGAACCACCGATATGCTTCTTGCTGCTTCCCTGCGGATGCGTCCGGATCGGATCATTGTGGGCGAGCTGCGCGGGCGTGAGGCCATTACCTACCTCGAGGCCATTAACACTGGTCACGGCGGGTCTATTTCCACGCTTCATGCTGAGACAGCTAAACTGGCCATCGATCGATTGGCAATCATGGTGTTGCAGGCAGGAACGCCGCTGACGTTTGCAGAGGTCAAAGATTACATCGCGCGGTCCATTGATATCATTGTTCAACTTGGCCGGGCAGATGGACGGCGTGGGATTACGGAACTGTACTTTCCGGGCGATGAAACTTGAGCCGGCACCTGAGGGTCATGCGGTGTGTTTCGAACTGCCGGGTCGAGCTTTTTCTGCCCAATGCTGCAATGCAGGAACTCGTCAGGAAGGGCGGTGAGCCGTCATTCGCTGCGGTCAGCTTCAACGGCGGCAATGCGCAGTTACTGACCTTCCGTAATGGGGCGTTAGCTGTCAAGCACCTTATCCCATGACGAAACGACCTCCGACGGTGATAGCGTGGAGGTGGCGCATCACTGACCGGTTCCCCTTTTTCTGGGCCAGGCTCTGTCGTGGGCGCTGAGGTTTCCCCAACCGGGATGATGCTTCCGTCCGTAGTCAGCGCTTTGGCTGCCACATCATGCCTGGTTCAAATACAGTTCCCGAGTACCCATCTTTGCAGCGTG
>MAAC01018905.1_pt1 | contig 24730 bp, 19 predicted proteins | sample 1115981 | NCBI WGS metagenome assembly MAAC01 (sample SAMN04961126, study PRJNA320927) | seawater metagenome | isolation source: sample BD02T64 sea water enriched with oil for 64 days | place: USA:Gulf of Mexico | collected 2013-07-27
TGTCCTGACGTGGGTTTCCGGCAAAACGCATCAGACTCTTTTCTTGTTGTTGGGGGTGGTTGATCTGGTGGGCTGTTTTAGCTTTGGTGATGCGCTTTTTCACGGAGGTGTGATGTGAGCATTCCGGGTTTTTTGCCATTTTAGCCCGCAAAGGATTGAGATCAACATAGGCCATACAGGCAAGCAGTGCCTGCTCATCTAACAAAGCCTGGGATTTAAAGCGGCCCTCCCAAAAGCGCCCCGTGCATTGATCTTCCTTATTCGCCTGACGGGCAATACCCTCATTAATCAGGCGCATAAACCAGCTGATATCCTGTAAGCGCTGTCGCCAGGTGTCGATAACGCCCTCTAAAACGGCTTGTTCGGCCTTTAATAGGTTCTCTCCACGACAATAGCGCTGACTTAACAGATTGCCCTTAAAGAGCTGGTGCCAGCGTTCAATCACTGCAAGATCACTTAATTGCTCTGCTTGTGGCGCGTTAATATGCAGTACCACATGGTAATGATTCGACATCACAGCATAGGCGGCGACATCGATACAAAAGACATCGGCTAGCGCGAGTAATTTATCTTCAACCCAGCCACGGCGGTGCTCAAAGCTCTCGCCACAGAGAAAGGCCCTGCGCACACAGCGTGAAACACAGTGATAGTAAGGGGTTGCCTCGAGTGAGACTTGCTGACTTCTAGCCTTGGTCATGGGCTTCTCGGCTTGGTAAAGTTATTTGGTGTTGAGGAAGTATGGCTAATGTATGGAAAGTTGCTAAAGATGATTTTATTTGCAAGAGGTGCAAGTTTTATTCTATGAAGCTATTAGGATGGATGTCCTGGCCTAACTTCCTGGCCTAACTTCCTCCTGGCCTAACTTCCTCCTGGCCTAACTTCCCGTCATTTTCTACTCAGGCATATAAAAGTTACTTAGGGTGTTGCACAGGTCCTGCTGACATGGGGTGCTGGTATGTAGGCTATGGCTTTGAGTTATTGTCGAATGAATTTTGGAGTTTTATTGTGAAAGAAAATAATGTTATTGCCTGTTTACCTGCGGGTCGTATTATCTCCGCTACGGGGCTGTTGATGTTGGTGTGGGCGTTTTTCAGCTATGTGATTTATGTTTTTACGTCCCCCAATGTGCCGGTTTGTTTTCCACCGTTGACAGGTTGTGTGGCGATTAGTACTGCGGGTACCCATGGTGAAATTGCGAGTATTTTTTACCGCGCCACGGTGTTACCTGCGGCCTCTTTTTTAGGCGTTTCGGCCTACCTCGTTATCCAATACTTGTCTGGCCTTGGCTTACAGGCTTTTACTGTTCTCGATAAAGTTCGCTTTCTGATAGGTGTTGTACTCACACCGCTTTTCCTGGCTATCGCCGAAGCGATACTCAATGGTTACAGCACCACCGGGGTATTGGAGGAGCTGCACGTTCTGTTTTCAGGTTTGGCGTTTTTGGGTATTATTCTGTTCGAATTGCTGGTGGCTTATCAGCTGCTTAAGCTGGAGGCCAGTCGAGACAATAAGCTACTGTTCTGTCTCCCCGCTTGTGCCTTATTGTTTGGTCTTCTGGGTGGTAGCGTATTCAACAGCAGAATTGTCGAGTGGAATGTGTTTCTTCTGGTCGCGGTCTGGCTTGTCTTCATGGGGCGCAAGGTGAGTTCATCACTGCCACTTGGCGCAGTGGCGGGTGGGCCGGGCTTAGCGGCGGGTTCTAGCGCGAGGCTTTGAGTCAGAGTTTCTCTCGCTGTTGGGGCCAGGTCACCACATAGGTGGTGGTAGCACTGGCAAAGAGCTTGACTGAGGGGCTTGATTTTCCTTCGCCCCAGTTGCGTCGCGGGCTAAGGTTTTCTTTCATCGCCATGAGAGGTCCGCGCACGGGCTATCAAATGGGCTGTTATTTCTTTGCCCTATGGGCTATGTATAAAGGAGTTGAAGAGCGAGGTTAGGCCATGCGATACGCTTTTATGGGTGTTCTATTTGTACTTATGACGGCTATCTCAGTTGTTGCGGTGCCGGCAGAAAAACCAGGTACTCCGCTGGTGCAAACGAAATGGGAGCGTGACTTCTTGCTGGCCAACCTGGAGTTCACCTTGTTGCACGAGTTTGGCCACTTGCTCATTGAGGAGTTAAAGCTACCTGTATTGGGCATGGAGGAGGATGCTGTCGATCGTCTCGCCATGATCGTTATGATGAGGGAGCATGAGCATAAGCCGTCGGCCGATTTTATACCCTGGTTGTTATCGGTGGCGGGCCGCTGGTATATCGAGTGGGAATTGAAGGCCGGTCCGCAAGAGAAAGTGGTTTATTGGGATAACCACAACCTCGAAATTCAGCGCTTCCACAATATTGTCTGCCTGGTTTTTGGCGGCAATTCCGACCTCCTGGATGATTTGAGCGATACGGAGTTTTTACCCTTTGAACGCTCCGTGAACTGTGATTATGAGTATAAGCAGGCCTTGCATGCCATGGCCTGGCTGCAAAGGCATTATGGCCATAAATCTGCTACTGACCCACGGGTCAATACCGTGAAGGTCATTTATAAGAATCCTCGCATAGGGCAAAACAGGGCGATATTTGAATTGTTGCAGTCCTCACCAATGGTTGGCAAATGGGCGCAAAGGCTCTCTGACGGTTTTAAATTTCCACGGCCTATTCGCATCGAGTTTGATAACTGCTATGGCCAGCCCGATGCCTATTGGCACGCACCTACCGCTTCGGTGACGATTTGTTATGAGTTGCTGGGCCATTTTATGGAGATGCTAGAGTATCGCCGGCAGCACTCGAGCAAAGCCTGTGGTATTCCCATCTTGCGCAAGCACATGGGTAACGTCATGAGTTGTACTTAAGCAGTCGCGACTGTAAAGAAGGTATTGGTAATTTGTAGCTCTACACCTATACTGTCTATCCATACAGTATAGGTGTAGACGGTGAAGCTAGCTTCTCTTACCCCCGCGTGCCGGCGCACGACAGTATTACTCCCGCTCTACCTGAGCCGCGTTGCGGCGGGTTTTCCCAGTCCGGCCGATGACTATCTGGATGGTGGCTTGGATCTCAACGAACACTTGATAGCCCATACGGCGGCCACTTATTTTGCCCGCGCCGAGGGTGACTCAATGATCGAGCTCGGTATCTTTAGCGGTGACCTACTGATTATTGACCGCGCATTGTCGGCCGTCGATGGCGATGTGGTGGTGGTTGCCGTCGATGGTCAGCTCACTATCAAGGTGCTTGATCTTGCCCACTCCCGCCTATTACCGGCCAATAAGTTGTGCCGCCCGATTGAAATATCGGCGGAGTCTCAGGTTGAAATCGAGGGCGTGGTGATTCATGCGGTGCATCATTTAAAGGCCGGGGGAAGGGCTGCCAATCTGTGATCGGTCTGTGTGACATGCGCAGTTTTTACTGCTCCTGCGAAAAGGTGTTTCGCCCCGATATTCGCGACCGGGGTGTGGTGGTGACCTCTAATAATGATGGCGTGGTGGTGGCCCTGGATAACCAGGCGAAAGCGGCGGGCATTAAAAAATTTGAGCCCTATTTTAAACAGCGTCAGCTTATTGAGCGCGCTGGTGTGCTGGCCTTTTCCAGTAACTATGAGCTTTACGGTGAGGTCAGTGGGCGCATTATGACAACTCTGGCCGAGCTGGCGCCAGGTGATATTGAGGTCTACTCGATCGACGAGTGCTTTGTCGATTTTAGCACCGTGCCCCGTGCTGAATTAAAAGCCTTTGCCGCCATGTTGCGCGATACCATTTGGCAGCAGCAGGGCATAAAAATGGGCGTGTCGATTGCGCCGAGTAAAACCCTGGCCAAGCTTGGCCAGTGCGCGGCGAAACAGTACCCCCAGCTTGAGGGCGTCTGTGTGCTGGAGCGAGCCGAGCAGTGGCAGTGGCTGGCGGCGCGGGTCGATGTGAGCGAAGTCTGGGGCATTGGCCGCAAGCTGACAGGCAAGCTTAAGGCCAGGGGTTTGGCTACTGCGGCAGATTTAAGCGCGATGGCCAAAGCCGATGCCCGGGCCCTGCAGGGCATTACCCTGGTGCGCACGGTGCGTGAGTTGCAGGGCGAGACGTGTATCGACATCGACTGCCAGCCACAGCCCAAGCAGAACATTATTTCCAGTCGTTCCTTTGGACAGAAACAGACGCGCCTGGAGCCCCTGCAGGAGGCGGTGAGTCACTATGCGGTGCGAGCAGGGGCCAAGCTCAGGGCGCAGTCGTCGCTGTGTTTTCGCCTCTCGGCCTGGATACAAACCAGTGCTCACGACGCCACACCCTATGCCAATGAATTGGCGGTGAGTTTGCCCGGTGGCACGGCCGATAGCCGGCAGCTCTCCAGGGCCGCCGTGGCCCTGGTGGCACAGCTTTATCGACCGGGTTATCGATACGCCAAGGCTGGGGTGGCCCTCCACGATATTCGTCCGGAGCGGCTGGCTCAGCTCGACCTATTGGCGCCTCGGTCAGAGAATTCGGTGTGTCTAATGAAGGTGGTGGACGGGGTGAATCGGCGCTTTGGTTCGGGGGTTATTAAATTGGCCCGTCAGGGTGGTGACAATGGTTTTGCGATGAGAAGGGCTATGAAGTCGCCCAGCTATTTAAGCCGTTGGCGTGAAATTCCGCGCATAAAACTTGCTTGACGCTGGCTCTTTGTTGGTGGCTAGAATAACTACCCTTTAGAGCTCTATTCAAACGATATGGCACAACAAAGTTGTGCTCAGGTGTGTCGTCCACACTGGAGGTGTGCGGTGGCCCTGGCGGGATTGTGATGGCTGAGGGTCGAAAGGGTTCTGCCATGAGGCGGATAATGACATCGCCCGGCTATTTAAGCCGCTGGCGTGAAATCCCGCGTATCGGACTTGTTGGCAGTTGGTTCTTTGTCGGTACTTAGGCCGTCTACCCGTGCCGAGCGGCTCTACAAGTAGATCGCCCTGGCGTTGTCACTAGGTGTGTAGTCCACACTCCAGATTGTCCGCGGCTTTGGTGGGGTCGTGATAGTCCACTTCCGAGGGCAGATTGTGTTCGAGCAGGTAGTCGACCAGGTTCATGGTGGTGGAGTGAAAGCAGGGGGCGACCTTGGTGGTTGTGCGGTTTGCATCCCAGGTAAAGATATCCTGTGACTTCCTGAATTCGGTTTCCTCGCGACGTATGCCGTTGATCCATAGGTCGGGTTGTATTTCACGAAAGGCCCGCGTGAAGGGCTCGAGCTTGACCAGCTGGGTAAATTCGCCGTGTTCGGCAGTGCCGATATCGGGAATGCCCTGGTAGCGAGCCTGCAAGTGGGCCGCAGAAAACGCGGGGTGAAAAACCTTGAGGTTTAAGTCCAGGCGCGCAACCAGCTGGTCGACAAAGCGATAGGTGGCCGGAGTATTAAAGCCGGTGTCACACCACACCACGGGCGTGCCGGGGCGAATACTTTGCACCATGTGCAGCAGTACGGCGGAATAGGCTGAGAAGCTGGTGCTGATAATTGGCCGGGTAGCGGCATCGAGCGCCTGCGCCAGAATATCCAGCGGCGCGGCATCGCTCATCGCGAGGTTGGCTGCGCTGAGGTCAAACAAGGCTGCGCGCGTTGGCGAGGCAGTGTTGAGGGCGGGCTGCGGTGTTGCTACAAGGCTCATAGTGTGTCGGATAATCGCGTCTGGCTTCGAGGGTGGGATTAAAGCGCTGTGGGGCGAGCAAGTAAAAGAACGCTTTTCAATATGCTTATTTCAAATCGAGGATTAAAGAATATTAAAAGGTGTTCTTAGAAGTGATTGCCGAGGAGTGCTTGCCTTGACGAGGGGTTGATGGGCTGCGCTTGGCAAATGAAATGGCTTGTGCCGCTCCAGGGGCAGGCTGGCGTGAAGGGGTGAAGAGAATTAGCAGGCACAAAAAAGCCCGACATGAAGTCGGGCTTTGGCGTACGCGATGTAGCGTAAATATGGTGCACTCGGAAGGATTCGAACCTTCGACCGCCCGGTTCGTAGCCGGGTACTCTATCCAGCTGAGCTACGAGTGCGTGTGGGCGGCACTATAGGCAAGAAGCCGCTTTTCGTCAAGACAATTTGTGCTTTTAATGCTTTGCACAAGGCTTTTTATACGGTTTGCTTATACGCCCCTGCTGTGATCGGCCCAGTAGGGCGCACGCAGTTCGCGACGCAAGATTTTACCGCTGGGGTTGCGGGGCAGTTCGGGGATGAAGTCGATGGACTTGGGGGCTTTAAAGCCGGCGATTTGGGTGCGGGCGTAGGCGATGATTTCCTCTTCGCTGAGTTCGGCGCCGGGGCGCAGTACCACGCAGGCCTTGATGGACTCACCCCATTGCTCATCGGGGATGCCGATCACGGCGACGTCGATAATGTCGTCGTGGCTGTGTACGGCGTTTTCTACTTCGGCGGGGAAGACGTTTTCGCCACCGGTGATGATCATGTCCTTGACCCTGTCCTTGATAAACAGGAAGCCTTCATCGTCGAGATAGGCGGCATCGCCGGTGTGATACCAGCCGCCGGCTTTGACTTCTGCGGTGGCCTCGGGATTGCGCCAGTAGCTTTTTAGTATCCAGCTGCTCTTGAGAAGGATTTCACCGACCTCGCCATTGGGCAGGGTATTGCCGTCGTTGTCGACAATTTTGACTTCTGAGCCCGCGGCGGGCTTGCCGCAGGAGCGCAATAAATTGCGTCCGGGGGCGTGATCTTCGGGGGCCAGCTTGCTGATGATGCCGTAGTTTTCGGTGGCGCCGTAGAGTTGCATAAAGTCACAGCCAAAGACTTCACCGGCTTCAACCAGCACCGACTCGGAAATAGGTGAAGCGCCGTAATAGAGGCACTGCAGGCTGCTGTAATCGCGCTCGCGCACCTTCGGTTCCTGTAGCAGCATTTGGATCATCGCCGGCACAAAGAGGGCGTGGGTAATTTTGTCATTGCTGAGGCTGTCGAGCACGATACTGGCATCGAATTCCGCTAGCAGGTGAATATGGGCGCCGCGCAATAGTGGCACGATGGTCAGGTTGATGCCGCCAACGTGGAACAGGGGCATGACATTAATAAAGGTGGCGCTGGGGTCAACGGCGAGAATATCGTTGTCGATAAAGGCATTGAAGGCGTTGACGTAACCCTGGTTGGTGAGCTGTACACCCTTGGGCAGGCCGGTGGTGCCGCTCGTGTAGAGCTGAAGAATGTCGTCGTCACCCTCAAGGGTGACCTCGGGGCGCTGTTTGGATTGCTGGTCGCGCCAGCTCGTATAGTCGATCCAGCGCTCGTGATCGCCGTCGATGGCGATAATGTTTTTAATAAACTTCAGGTCACTTTCAATGGCTTCGATGGTGGGGTAGAAATCCTTGCCGACAAACAGGGTGCTGTTTTCGGTGGAATTGAGGATTTGCAGCACCTCGGGGCCGGCCAGGCGCCAGTTTACGCCGGCGGTGGCAAAGGCCGATGCACTGGCACCGATGAAGATTTCAAAGAACTCGGGTGAGTTTTTCGCCAGATGGGCGATGCGATCCTGGCGTTCGATGCCAAGCTCTAATAAACCGTTGGCAACCTGCCAACTATGTTCCATCAACTCGTTGAAGCTGATGACCTGGCCCTCAAAGGTGATGGCGGGGTGCTCGGGTTGGCTGCGCTGAAGGTCTTGAAATTGGTCGGCAAAAAACATGAAATCTCCCAATAAAGCTATTAATAATATCTATGGATAAGCTGATGGCGCAGCAGTCTAATACTTGAACGCTTGTTCTTCAAGCTTGCAGTTTATTGACTGGCTAGTGGTTGTTAACACTCGGCGATAAAGACTGCCCTACGTGGTGCCGGGTGACCCTCAAGAGTGCGGCTACTGTCATCGGGGTCGAGAAAATCCGGTAGGGACTCAAAATGCATCCACTCGGTGCTGCGCTGTTCAGCGTTGCTGGTATCGCAAACATCGACCAGGCGGGGGGCTTTAAAGCCACATTTGCGCAACCAGCTAAGCAGGGTGGCTGGGCTGGGGATGTACCAGACATTGCGCATTTTGGCGTAGCGACCCTCGGGTACCAGGACCTGACCTGCGTCGCCCTCGATGACGAGAGTTTCCAGTACCAGTTGGCCTCCATTCTTGAGGCAGGCCTTGAGCTCGAGCAGGTGGTCGATGGGCGAGCGGCGGTGGTAGAGCACGCCCATGGAAAATACCGTGTCGAAGGCCTTTAGCTCGGCGGGCAGGTGCTCTATGCCCAGGGGCAGTACATCGACGGGCAGATCGCCGCGTTGACTGTTGTGGGTAAAGGCTTTCAGCGCATAAAATTGATGCACAAAGCGTGGCGAGGGGTCGATGCCGATGACCCGCTTTGCGCCCTCGCCGTGCATGCGCCAGCAGTGGTAGCCGTTGCCACAGCCGATATCGAGCACTAGCTTGTCTTGCAGAGGGGCGATGTGGGGCAGTAGACGATCCCATTTCCAGTCGGAGCGCCACTCTGTGTCGATGTCCAGGCCAAAGAGTTCGTAGGGGCCCTTGCGCCAGGGGTGAAGCTCCAACAACGCGGTGTGTAATGCCTGGCGCTGTTGCGCGCTGCAATCGCTGCCTTGGCCGATGCGCACGCCGTGTTTGAAATCGTAGCTGCTGGCGGTGAGCGCGGGCAGTTGTTCGAGGCTGTTCTGCCATTGGGGCAGGTCACCCCAGCGCTGTAGGCTGAGTTGCTGGGCGATTTGCTCGGGTAGTTGCTCGGCCCAGAGTGTTAGGTTATTTGGTTTTAGGGCTCTTTGCCTGGCGCTGCCTTGTTGTGCGCCGAGCTGCTGTAGCCCGGCGATCAAATCCTGGTAGTCGATCATTGAGGGTCGCTTAGTTTGGTGGCCACTTACTTGATGGCGAGGAGTGAGGCGAAATTAAAACACTGAAACCAGATGTCGATGCTATTAAAGCCGACGCTGTTCAGCCGTTGACGATGTTGGTCGAGGGTTTCCGGAATGAGGACATTCTCCAGCGCCGAGCGCTTTTGCGCGACCTCCAGCTCGGAGTAACCATTGGCGCGTTTAAAGCTGTGGTGCAGCTCGATCATCAGCTGATTCAGGTGCGCGTCGGCGAAGGCAATTTTTTCCGACAAAATCAGTATGCCACCGGGCAGCAGGGCATCGTAAATGCGCTGCATTAGGGCGCTGCGGGCCTCGGGGGGGAGAAATTGCAGGGTGAAGTTGAGCACTACCATCGAGGCATTGTTGAGAGGGGTGTCGAGTAGGTCGGCACAGATTAAGTCGACAGCGGTGTCGCTTTGTTCATGGGCGAGGATGGTGGTGCAGTGCTCAATCATCGCCGGGGCATTGTCGATGGCGACGATGCTGCAGTCGGGTACCTGAATGTGCTGGGCCATGGACAGGGTCGATGCGCCGAGGGAGCAACCCAGGTCGTAGCACTTTGACTGGGGCTGGGCGTAGCGCCCGGCCAGGGTGCCGGTCATGGCGATAATGGTTTCGTAGCCGGGCACCGAGCGCTGGATCATATCTGGAAACACGGCGACCACGTCGGCATCGAAGGTAAAGCCGGCAATGTCGGCGAGGGGGCGGGAAAATAGTTTATCGTGGTTCACGGTATGTTTTCTGTGGGTTGGGTGCTGGAGAGTGTGGAAGAGAGGGATGCACTCTACTCATGACGCGCTGTAAATACGTCCCTATACGCTCGATGTCGGCATCCTTGCCTCCGACGGTCATGAGCAGAGAGCACCCCTCCCCATTTAAGCTATGTGCAATACGCAATCTACAGCGTAAATAACTCCAGATTTAAAGCATCGAGCTTGGCCGCACTATCGGCATTGGTAATCACCGCGGTGCTGCATTGGTCATCGCTGAGGTATTCACGGGCGACGCGTTGTAGGTCGTCGAGTTTCACTTCGCGCACCTGATTGCGGAAGGCCTCGCGTCGCTCGCGGTTGCGACCGTAGAGCTCGCCATGAAAGCTCTGCTTGGCTTCACCAGCCGGGGAGGAGGGCTTGTCGAGGCCGGAGACGACACCGAGGATGGCCTCTTCCACCTGTTGCCACTGGTGCTTCTCTTCCTGCAGCCAGGCCAGTGAGGCCTGGAAGTCGTCGAGGGTGCCCTCGATGCGGGGATCGCGGTAGGAGAAGAAGCGGAAGGCGCCGCCGTTGTTGTCCTGGCCGGCACCGCCGCCATAGGCGCCACCCTGTTCGCGAATGGCGCGGTGTAGATAGCCGTTGCGCAGAAAGCCACCGAGTACGCTCAGCGGTGCGGCGTCGGCGTGGCCCATGGACACGGTGGGGTAGGCGCGAGCGCAGAAGTTGACCTGGGTGCTGGTGGCCCACAGTTGTTGGCTCGGCGTGCAGAGCTCGGGACGGCTAAAGGGCGTAAAGGCCGCGCCATTGCCGGGCTGTAGAACGTCGAGAAAGGTGGTGGCAAATTGGCTCATGGGCTCTTGCTCGCCGACCAATAAGGCCTGGCGCGGTGCCTTTAAAAACAGCGCGTGTAGCTCGGCCAATTTGGCGGCGAAGCTGGCTAGCTCTGCCTGTTCATTCAGGCCGTTGTCGAGTTGCTTGGTGAGGCGAATGCCTTCCAGGCCACCCCAGCGGTGGGACAGCCAGGCGCCGGGGCTGGCGTTGCTGGCAGCTGCGACCATGGCCAGGGTGTGGCCGTTACCGGTAATGCTGCTTTCACGACGCGCGCGAATTTGCGCAATCAATTCCCGTAAGCGCGGTAGTTCATCAAAGCGCACCGACTCAAAGGTCGCATTCATTAGTTCACAAAGTGCATTCTGATTGTTCGCTAAGCCTTTGGCACTTAACACTAAGTGTCCGCTGAGGCTTTGTAGGTTGTCGACCGCACAGCGCACGGAGGCGTGGGTGCTGATGGCGCCGCAGACCTGGGACTGCCAGAGCTGGGTGGCGAGGTAGTCCTTGTCGCCGACACCGAGTTCGGTGAGACAGCTGGAGTAGAAGGGCAATAAATCAATCTGTTCGTCGCTGAGGGCGGGCAGGGAAATCAGCAGTTGTTGGTAGACCAGGCCGTTGGTGCCGACCTCGTATTGTGTCAGGGGCAGGGGGCCCTCGGTCTTAGTGGTGGCGCTGACATAGGCCATCTCGGGGGAGATGTCTTCCAGGCCGACCTTGGGCAGTACGCCCTCGTCGTCGGTCTGCATTTGGCGTTCGTTCAAGGCGGCCGTCTGGCTGATGATCTCTTGCTTCTCGGCAGCGCTGAGTTGGGCCTTGATAGTGGCCAATTGTGCGGCTTCGCTTTTCTCGCGCCGCGCCGATAGGGCGGGTTCGGGGCGCAGGGTCAGGCGTACGCGGTGGGGGTTGTCGACCAGTAGCTCGCGGGCCAGGGTTTTAATAAACTCGGGGTCGGCAATGGATGCGCGCAATTCGGCCAGTACGGGCTCGAGATCGAGCAGGGCGATGGGATCGCCGCGATGGGTGGCACTGGTCAGGGAGGTCAAAATCAACTGCAGGCCATAGGGGTAGCCATCGCCGCCGATTTCGCGCTGCTGTAATTCCAGCTGATGCAGAGAGGCCTCGACCTGTTCCTGGGCGACACCGTTGTTGGCGACATCGCGCAGTACATCCATCACCAGGGTTTCCAGCTCGAGGGCTTTTTCTGGCTCGCTGCCTTCAATGCCACAGACGAAGCACATTTCCTTTTGCGAATCGTCCAGCCCACACAGGGGCGAGGGTGAGCTGCCGAGCTCACTGGTTTCCAGGGCTTTCAACAATGGCGAGGCGCTGTTGTCGAGCAAAATGCTGTTCAACAAATGGGCCTGCATGCAGGATTTTAAATCGGTGGCCTTGCCCAGTAGCCAGCTGATAATAATATGGGTCTTGTTGTCGGTAGGGCCCTCCTCATCGAAGGCGTAGGACTCTTCAATGGCGATGGGTGCCAAATAGCGTTTTTCGTCGGGCACGGTGATGGTTTCAGCCAGGGGCTCGAAACGATGTAGGGCCTCGCTTTCAAAGTTGGCCTGGTGCTCGGTGGCGGGAATATCGCCGAAGGTCATAAAGATGGCATTGCTGGGGTGGTAGTGGGTCTGGTAGAACTCGCGCAGCTGTTCGTAGCTCAAATCGGGAATCGCCGCCGGGTCACCGCCACTGTTGTGGTGGTAGGTGGTGGTCGGGTAGAGGTAGGTGCAGAGAGTGTGCCACAGGGTCGAGGTGACCGAGCTCATTGCGCCCTTCATTTCATTGAAAACGACGCCCTTGTAGACCAGGTCGGAGTCGCTGTTTTCGGCTTCGGCGAACTCCATTCGGTGCCCTTCTTGGGCAAAATCTAGGGGGTCGAGTCGAGAGAAAAACACAGCATCAAGATAGACTTGCAGAAGATTGTTAAAGTCTTTTCCATTCTGGCTGGCGAAGGGGTAAGCAGTCCAGTCGGAGCTGGTGAAGGCATTCATAAAGGTGTTCAGGGAACGCCGGATCATCATGAAGAAGGGGTCGCGCACCGGGTACTTCTCACTGCCGCAGAGGGCCGTATGCTCGAGGATGTGCGCGACGCCACGGGAGTCTTTGGGCACTGTGCGCAGGGCCACTAGAAAGACGTTTTCACTGTTGTCGGTGGCGATATGAATATGCTGGGCGCCGGTTTTAATGTGACGGTATTCGCTGACATCAAGATCGAGAGACTCAATGCGCTGGCTGCGTAAAAACTGAAAGGCGGGGTGGGCGGGAGCATTCATAAACGGCTTACCTGGGTATTATTGGGAATGTTGTGTGGACCATGCTTAAGGGTAGTGCAAAAGCGCAAAACTGCGGGCGCAGGGGCCAAATTTGTTGGTGCTTATTCTACTCTGCGGCGGGCGTGTGTGGTGAGATTTTTAGCGTTTTATCAAGGGGCCGGTGTGGTGGCAAGGTGTGGCACCAGCCCCTTTAGAGAGCCCCTGGCGAGGCTGCTTACCGGAGTTTTTTGGCGAATAGTTCAAAGGCGATATCCCAGTGGCGCTCGGCGGCGTCGTGGTTGTACATCATGCGCTGGGGGAAGGCAAAGCCGTGCTCGGTGTTGGGCACTTTTTCGAGCACGTAGTCGATATTGTTGTCACTGAGGCAGGCATCGAGAGCCTTGATTTCGGCATCGGGGACATAGGGATCGTGGGCGGCAAAACCGAAGTAAAGCGTGCAATCGCTTTCGATATTGGGAATTAGCAGGTGGGCCGAATCACTCTGCCCGGTGACGTGGGAGACGCCGTAGAGGGAGGCCATGGCCTTGAAGCGCTCGGGAAAGCTACCGGTGACGGCGAGAACAAATTTGCCGCTCATGCAATAGCCGATGCAGCCCATGGGGCCGGGCAGGGCGTTGGGGTGGGCATCGAGCCAGTCGATGATGGCGCCGGTGTCGCTGATAATCATGCCATTGGTATGGGCATCGAGCATCGCCATCATCTGGCCGCCGGGGTCGCGTACACCGTAACGGTAGTAGAGGTTGGGGATGATGGCGATATAGCCCTGGGCGGCGATGCGACGCACAAAATCGTAGAGTTCGCCGCGTACGCCGGGGGCGTCCATGTAGAGCACCACGGGTGGGTAGGCTGCGCCATCATCGCCAGCGGGCCAGGCGACAAAGCACTCCATCTCGCCGTCGGGAGTGGTGATATTGACGAAGCCTTCATTGAGGCTTGTAGTTGGTTTGCTCATAGTCTGGTCTGCCAATGCTGCAAAAAGTAAGGGTGTGTTGGTTTGTGAGCCGTGAGCCAGGTTCAAATATGTTGGGAATTAATGATGCCCTCGGCTGTAAGGTTCTCGATATCCTGGTCTGAGTAGCCAAGTACCTGGCTGAGGATTTCATGGTTGTGTTCGCCGAGAAAGCCCGCCGTTTGTTCGGGGACCTCGGGAAAGGCCGAGAAGCGCAGGGGGGTGCGGGGGATTTTTAAGGGACCCCAAACTGGGTCGACAACGGTGCGCACCATGTTGCGGGCCACGGTGTGGGGGTGTTCCATAACCTCGGGCACACTGAGTATCGGGGCGCTGGGTATGCGCTCATCCTGCAATATTTTTAGCGCCTTCTCGGGATCACCAACGGTGTCGAGCCAGTCTTGCACGGCCTGGTTGAGGGCCTCCTTGTTGGCGCCCCGAGCGGCGAGGTCGGTGAAGCGAGGGTCGCTGAGCATGTCCTCACGACCCATGGTCTTGGCCAGTTTGTCCCACTGGGCGCCCAGGGCGAGGACGAATAAATAGCGCTCGCCACATTTGAAAATACCTGCCGGGGCGGCCACGCCATGGGTGGCTCCCGCGCGTTTGGGGACATAGGCCCCACCCGAGGCATGGTAGAGCTGCACGTTCATTTCGTGGTAGCTGAAGAGGATTTCCTGCAGGCAGAGGTCGAGGTGTTGCCCCTCGCCACCGCGAAAGCGATGAAAGAGGGCGGCGACAATGGCCGCGTAGGCATGGGTGCCACTGGAGACATCGCCAAAGGTGAGGTCGGTAAAAACCGGCGCCCTGTCGGGCTCACCGTTCATATCGATAATGCCGGCATAGGACTGGCCGATGTAGTCATAGCCCGGCAGTGAGGCCAGGGGGCCGTCCTGGCCGAAGCAGGAAATGGAGCACATCACTAAATTGGGGTTGATCGTCTTTAAAATATCCCAATCCATGTTGTGGCGCTTCATCACCCCGGGGCTGAAGTTTTCTACCACCACGTCGGCATCGCGGATTAAATCGTGGCAAATTTTTTGTGCCTCGGGTCTGCTGAAATCCAGACTCATGGTTTTCTTGCCGAGGTTGTGTTGCACGTAAAAGGCGCTGCGACCGTCCTTGTGCATGGGTAGCTGGCGAGCGGGGTCGCCCGTTAGGGGCTCAATTTTAATGACCTCAGCGCCGTGTTCGGCCAACATTTTGGTGCAGTGAGGGCCTGCGACATAGTGGGAAAAATCGATGACTTTAATGCCCTCGAACATTGAATTTGGGGCCATGCTGAACTCCTGTAGATAGCCTATAAATTATTGTTGTTGTTTAGTGGAAGCGTCCTTGGAAGGCTTGGCCGTTTAACAAATACTCCGAACACTGCAACAGCAGCAGTGTTCGGAGTATTGAGGCCGTGGGGTTTAGATGTTTTTGGCGTTTAGCACACCGGAGGTTTGCAGGGCGCTGATTTTTTCTTCTGAATAGCCCAGCTGGTCGCGCAGTATTTCTTCATTGTGCTCGCCGAGAAAGGGCGCTTGCAGTTCAAGCCGCTCGGGGTACTGTGAATAGCGCAGAGGTGTAGCGGGGATTTTTACCTCGCCAAAGGTGCGATCCTTAACGGTTTGCACGATGCCGCGCTGCTGCATATGGGGGTGCTCCATGACTTCCGGCACGCTCAATATCGGGGCTGCCGGCACATGGTTTTCCTGGACGAGAATACGCACTGCCTCGGTAACATCGCTCACGGTGCTCAACCAGCGTTCGATTTCGGCGCTAATTTCATCGCGGTTTTCATTGCGCACTAGAGGGTTGGCAAAGCGCGGATCATCCGCCCATTCTTCACGCTTGAGGAGCTTGATGAGGTTGTTCCACTGGGCGCCGATGGCGACGATGATGAGATAATCTTCCTTGCACTTGAAGATCCCGAGGGGGGCGACAAAGGCGTGTTGATGACCGCTGCGCTGGGGCACCTGGGTGCCGCCAGAGGCATCGTAAACCTGGACATTCATTTCGTGATAGCTGAACAGGCAGTCGAGCAGGGCAATGTCGAGAAACTGGCCGCCGCCGCCCATGGCCTTGTGATACAGGGCGGTAACGATGGCGCCATAGGCGTGGGCGCCGGTGGAAATATCACCAAAGGCCATGCCCGAGAGCGCGGGGTAGCCACCGGCTTCACCGGTCATGCCCAACACACCGGAGTAGGCCTGACCGATGTAGTCAAAACCGGGCAGTTTCGACAGGGGGCCTTCCTGGCCGAGGCAGGAGATGGAGCACATGATGACATCGGGGTTGACCTTGCTGACGGCCTCCCAATCCATATTGAATTTCTTCATCACCCCGGGGGTGAAATTCTCGATCACCACGTCGACGGTTTTGATCAACTCATGGCAAATCTCTTGACCCTCTTTGGTTCGCAGGTCGAGGCAGAGGTTCTTCTTACCGCGATTGTGCTGAATAAAGTAGCCACTGCGACCGTCTTTGATAACGGGCAAATGACGGGCGGCATCGCCGATTTGAGCTTCAACCTTGATCACCTCGGCGCCGGCTTCGGCCATCAAGCGGGTGCAGTGTGGACCGGCCACAAAGTGGGAGAAGTCGAGAACTTTGACACCCTCGAGAACGTGCTTTCTTGTCATGGGATTTGCCCTTGTGTGTTTGAGCCGGGGGGGTCTTGCTACTGGCTCAGATCAATGAATGTGCTTTATCTGTACATCGTTGCGTTGAACGAGGGGTGTTTACTCTTATAATTACTGACTCTGTTGTAGCATTAAAGTACTGCCAGATACCAGCTTATTCACGCGCCGCAGATACTCGGTGGCGTGCGATCAGGGTTTGTTGCAGTCGATAATTTGAGAGGGTGAGAAGTAATGGCAGCGGTTTACGGTGATGGCGATGCCTCGTTTCAGGCGGCGGGTGCTCAGGCGGGTATTAAGCGTTTGGTGGATCATTTTTACGATCATATGGAGAGGGCGCCGGCGGCAGCGGCGATTCGGGGTATGCACCCAGAAAACCTCGAGGTCTCGCGGGACAAGTTGTATTGCTTTCTCTGTGGCTGGCTCGGCGGTGAAAAACTCTTTGCGCCGAAATACGGCCCCATCATGATTCCCCGCGCCCACGCGCATCTCGAGATAGGTGAGCCGGAGCGGGATGCCTGGTTGCTGTGCATGGAAAAGGCCGTCGCCGAGCAGCCCTACGCCGAGGACTTTAAAGCCTATTTATTGCGCGAGATTTTTGTGCCCGCCGAGCGCTGTCGTGTTTTTAGCCAGCGCCGCATAGAGGCCGAGCAAGCGGAATAGTAGACCCCGTCATTTTCATGTTGTGCTGATGCCCATTAAATCTTTTACCGCAGGCTTCATGATTTTGCCATTGGCATTGCGGGGCAGGGGCTCGTGGTGTTGCCCAATGCGCACCGGCACTTTGAAAGCGGCGATTTGAGCGGCGACATGGGCCTGTAGCTCTTGCGGCTCGAAGTTGGCACCCGGGCGCAGCTGTACCATGGCGGCCACCTCTTCACCCAGTACCGGGTGGGGAATGCCGACTACAGCCGCGTCGATCACATCGGGGTGGTTGAAGAGGGCGCTCTCTACTTCAATGCAGTAAATATTCTCGCCGCCGCGCAGCAACATATCCTTGATGCGATCGACCACATATAAAAAGCCCTCGCTATCGACATAGCCGAGATCACCGGTGTGTAGCCAGTTGTCGACGATGGTTTTTTCGGTGGCCTCTGGGTTATTCCAATAGCCCTTGATCACCTGGGGGCCTTTGACACAGATTTCACCGACCTCACCAGCGGCACACTCAGTGCGGTCGCTAGTGATAATTTTAATCTTGCAAATGGGTGCCGCCAGGCCGACGCTCTCGGGGCGAGCGATATAGTCTTCGCCAACATTCACCGTACTTAAGGCGCTGGTTTCCGTCAGACCGTAACCATTACTGGCGCTGGAATTGGGAAAGGCGGCCTTAACGCGGGCGGCCAGTTCCGGTGCGGGTGGCGCACCACCAAAGAGGATGCTTTGAATGGTTGAGGTATCGTGGTCGGCGAGGATGGCTGACTCCAGAACCTGCAGGGGCATAGAGGGCACGCCGCCAAAGGCATTGAGCTTTTCTTTTGCAATTAAACGGATGGCGTCGTCGGCATCCCACTTATACATAAAGACAATCTTGCTGCCCATAATGGTGCTGCCACAAAGCATGGCCAGGGAGCCGGTGACGTGAAACAGGGGCGCACTGATTAGTTGCCCCATTTGCTCCGAGGGCTGTACCGGCTCGCGGCCGTAGCGATATTCAACCCGTACCCGTAGATAGACACCGCTGAGCTGATTGGAGCAAATATTGCGATGGGTGTTGACCGCGCCCTTGGGTTTGCCGGTGGTGCCGGAGGTGTAAAAAATACTGGCATCGTCGTCCGGTTCAAGGGCAATCGTGGGCATGGTTTGACCGCTATTGAGGGCCTTCATCAGCGTGCCAAATTCTGCAATATCGGTGAGGGGGCTGTCCTCACTTCTGACTTTAACAATGTGCTCCAGTGTCGGCATGTGACTGCGTGTATCGGCCAGTGCTTGTGCCCGCTGTAAATCGGTGAATACCAGTCGCGCACCGCAGTGTTCGAGGGCGTATTCAAGCTCCGCGCCCGTCCACCAGGCGTTAAGGGGCACGATGACAGCGCCGATGGAGACCGCCGCCCAAAATATCACCGGCCACTCGGGGTAATTGCGCATCGCCAGGGCAATGCGATCACCCTTTTTAATGCCGTACTGTGCGATCAGCGCATGGCCAAGAGTGACCACCTGTTGATAATGTTGTTCGTAGCTCAACCGCTGGTCTTCATAAACCAGATAGTCGCGCTCGGCAAATTGGCGGCTGTGTTCGACGATTGCCCGCAGGTGGGGGAAGGCGTGTTTCCATACGGCGGTCGTCGTGCCGCGAATCTCGACCTCTTCAATCTCAAAGGGTGAGCCGGGGGCGGTGAGTTTTTTGTCGAGTAACTGAAAATCAATGGCCATGGTTTTTATCTGTTTTATGGGGGTGTTTTTTGTGCGATGCCTATGGGCAGCATAATTGAGCTCTTGGGCTAAGACAAACAAAGAGCCGGCAGTAAACCGTCAATGCAAGGATTAGCCCCTATAATTAAACCTTTCAGCCCGTAATAAAAGGACGTAGGCAATGACATTATTTGATCTCACTGGCAAGGTTGCCGTGATAACCGGCTCCACCAAAGGCATTGGCCGGGCCATCGCCGAGCAAATGGCTCTACACGGTGCCCGCGTCGTGGTGTCGAGCCGCAAGGCCGATGCCTGTGCCCAGGTTAGTGGTGAAATTAATGCCCTGGTAGAGGGACAGGTTGGCGAGGCGATGGGCATAGGCGCGAATATTTCCCGCAAAGAGGATCTCGAGAACCTGGTGGCGAGTACCCGAGAGGCCTACGGCAAGATAGATATCCTGGTTTGCAATGCGGCGGCCAATCCCTACTACGGCTCCATGCTCGATATTAGCGATCAGCAGTTCGACAAAATTATGGATAATAATATTAAGTCGAACCACTGGCTGAGCGCGATGGTGATTCCGGAAATGCAGGTGCGTAAAGACGGGGTGATTATTATTATTTCATCCATTGGCGGTGTCGTCGGGCACACCACTCTGGGTGCTTACGGCCTGTCGAAGGCGGCCGATATGGCCTTGGCGAGAAACATTGGCGCTGAATTTGGTGGCGATAATATTCGCGCCAATGCCATCGCCCCGGGGCTGATTAAAACCGACTTTGCCAAGGCCCTGTGGGATAACCCCGAGTATCTGAAAAAAGCCACCGCCAGCTGTCCCCTGAGCCGCATTGGCGAGCCCAATGAAATTGCCGGGGCCACGGTGTTTCTCGCCTCAGCCGCCGGGGCCTTTATGAACGGCCAGACATTGATTATCGACGGTGGACGTACGATGTCGAATTAAGCAGCCTCTGCCCGAGTAGGGACGGGAAAAACCGCACAGGATGCAGCGGCACGCCCTTCGAATATGCCGAGTCGAGCATGCCTTATTCGCCGAAAAGGCCTCGCCTTAGGCACGCAGTTGGCTCTGTAATCCGACTCAGGTCTAGATCGACGTTTAGGGTATAACTGTTGTTCATTAAGACGCGCTTTGCCCTCGGCGAGCGCGTTTTTTTATGGCCGTACAGCATGGCTCGCTGCTCCTGGTGCGGCGCCAGGTAGAGCTTTGCAGCCCCATTGTTCCCCAGCCCTGGCATTGCGGCTGCTTGGGCTTTGTAGCACACTAGCGCCGATCAAATTATCAGCCAATAAAACAAGCAAAAGGAGATACAGGAATGGCGAGTTTTCGTAGCCAAATAATCGCATCAATAATGCGTTTGACGATGAAGAAAAAGCTGGGTAAAAGTGGTGATCCGGCGAAGGAAAGAGACTTTCTCGACAAAATGTCGGCGATGAGTTCGCGTCGCCCCTTGGGTAAATATGATGTGGTTGGCGGGGTCTCCGGCGAGTGGCAACAGGCCTCGCTGGGCAGTGCCGATAATGTGATTTTGTATTTGCACGGCGGTGCCTATGTTATTGGTTCACCGGCTAGTCATCGCGATATGGTCGGTGCTATAGCGGATGCCGCTCAGGCGCGAGCGTTTATTGTCGATTACCGTTTGGCGCCGGAAACCATCTTTCCCGGAGCGGTAGATGATGCTGTTGCGGCCTATAAAGGCTTACTTGAAAACGGTGAAAAGGCCGAAAAAATCATTATTGCCGGTGACTCCGCCGGTGGTGGTTTGACCATGGCGACACTCGTTGCACTTCGGGATGAGGGCATTGAACTGCCCGCTGCCGCAGTTTGTCTTTCACCCTGGGCCGACCTGACCTTTACCGGCGATTCAATGATCGTCAAAGACAAGGTCGACGCCATGCTCAGCCGCGACAGTTTGTCGTGGTTCGCCGATCAATATCTGGCCGGACAAGATGCTTCCCACCCGCTGGCCTCGCCCATCTTTGCCGACCTTGAGGGCCTGCCACCCTTGTTGATTCATGTCGGTAGCCAGGAGGTCTTACTCGACGATGCCATCCGCCTCAATAAAGTCGCAAAAAAGGCCGGTATGGATGTCACCCTGGAAGTTTGGGATGGGCAAATGCACGTCTGGCATTTGATGTCGGCCGTGGTGCCCGAAGGCAAGCACGCCATTCAGGTGATCGGTACCTTCGTGAAAACCCATACTTAATAGTAAGTCGCGAGCTTGGCTGCAAGTCGGCCTCGCCCGTGTAATTTTCCCCCACTATCGAACCCTTTGTTGGCTGCAATGCTCGGGTCGAGAGTGGCGTGGTGAGTATTGAAGCCGTGCGCAGGGATGAGCATTTACTGAGAACAATTGGGTTTATGAGCTACGGCTATCGTATTATTTCTGTTCGGGGGTCTAGATGAATTCTGAACTTTACCTACAGGCCTTGAGTCTGGCGGGCCTGCTGTATCTCCTGGTTTTTCTGTGTTCTATCTATGTCTGGCGTATTTCTAGCTTGCGTCTGGTATGGGTGGGGGTGGGAGGGGCTGCCCTGCTCAGCGCTATCCTGCGTCTGGTGACCCTGCTGGATATAAAGTCCCAGGAGTTTTTACGAGAGAGCTACTCGTGGTTGTCCCTCATCGATTTATCGATACCGATATTGTTGTTGGCGGGGGCGGGTTTTGCACTACCGGTGATCAAAACCTACAGTCGTCGTCTCGAGTTGGCGGAGGACAACCAAAAGGCCCTGGAGGAGAGCGAGGAAAAGTACCGTGAAATGATTGAAAGTACCGGTGCTGGTTATGTGATTCTCGATGCCAGGGGCAACGTCCTCGAGTGCAATGAAAGCTATATCAAGTTGCTTGGACGCAGCGGCCCGGAGGAAGTCATTGGCCATAATCTCTCCGAGTGGGTTGATGAAAGCAGTAAGGGCGACTTTGTCGTCGAGGAAATGGCCCAACACTCAGGGTGTGAACTGAGAATATATGATGGCCTGAGCTACCTGAATCCCGATGGCACTCCAATTCCGGTCGAAATCTACAGTCGTGGCAGGCAGACCGCAGATGGCCTTCGCATCGTTGGCCTGGTGCGCGATGTCAGCCAACGCGAGGCGGTGCGCAAAAAACTTGAGGCCAGTGAGCGGCAAGCGAATTTACTCTTTGAAAATGCGCCGATTTCAACGGCCATTTTCGCCCCCGACGGTCAGTTTTTACGCGCTAATAAGGCCCATGACCAATTGTGGGGTGTTGTTATCAGTGAAGAGTTTCCCAATTTGAACCTTCTCGAGGACGAGCAGGCTAACCGACTGATTGGTGAGCATAATTTGCGGGCAATTTTTAAGGGCGCGCAGATAAGGCTGAAACCCTTTGTGTATAAATGCAGTGAATTTAATTTTGCAAACGGCCGCGACAATACGATCTTACCGATGTTCTTTCCCCTGTTTGATGATGAGGGGGTGGTCGAGAGTATTGTGCAAATGCACATCGATTTGACGGAGCGGGTGGCAGCCGAGCAGCAAATCCGCGAGCGCGAAGGCTTCTATCGGGCCTTGATCGAAAGCACCAATGATGGCTACGCCCTGCTGGAGCCTGATGAAACGGTGATCGATGCCAATGCCGAATATATCCGCCTTACCGGTCACACGGATTTGTCCGAAATCAAGGGCCAGATTTCACGCCAATGGGTCAGTGGCGATATGGGACTCGAGGAACTCAGGGATTTATTGGCGGCCGGGGGTAATGCCTACGGGGTGCGTTGTGACTATCGCCACCCCGATGGCACGCTAATACCGGCAGAAGTGAGTGCCACACTCGTTGAGTCGAGTGCCGGCCCTCAGGTGGTAGTACTGGCTCGGGATATTAGTGAGCGCTTAGAGTCGGAGGGGCGCCTGCGTCAGGCGCAAAAAATGGATGCCATTGGCAAGTTGACCGGTGGTGTGGCCCACGACTTTAATAATTTATTGGGCGTTATTCTCGGCAATACCGAGCTGGCGCTGGGCAATCAAACGGCGCAGGCCGCCGTTGGCCCCTATCTGGAGGCTATTCTCGATGCTACCGAGCGCGGCGCCGATCTGACCCATCGCCTGCTCGCCTTTTCGCGCCAGACACCCCTGGCGCCGAAGGTACTGGATATCAACGTCGCCCTGGAGAACGTCGGAGCTTTGCTTCAGCGCCTGATTGGTGAGGATGTCGACCTGATGTTGGTCACCTCTCAGGTCATTCCCAATTGCGAGGTCGATCCCGGCGAGTTGGAAAATGTCATTATTAATCTGGCGAACAACGCGCGGGATGCCATGCCAAGCGGCGGTAAACTGGTTATTGAAGCCAATAGCATGATCTGTGAGTCCCACAATAAGATGGTGAGTGGAGGGGAGCTTGCGGCCGGAGACTATGTGGTGGTTTCGGTGAGCGATTCGGGCACGGGTATCGCCGCAGATATCTTACACCGCGTCACGGATCCCTTTTTCACCACTAAAGATGTCGGTAAGGGCACGGGCCTGGGTTTGAGTATGGCCTACGGTTTTGCCAAGCAATCCAACGGCCACCTGTCTATTTACAGTGAGGCCGGCGAGGGCACTACGGTGAATATCTTTATCCCGGCACACGCTGCCGAGGCCGAGAAAACTGCCAGTAGAGAGCCCAGTGTTGCGCCCAGGGGCAATGAGAAAATATTGCTGGTTGAAGATGATCCCGCACTGGCGACTATGGCCTGCCATATGTTGGAGGTACTGGGTTACCGTGTCGAGGTGGCCGATACCGTTGCTAGAGCGATAGACATGTATCACCAGCATGCAGATTTTGATTTGTTGTTGAGCGATATGATCTTGCCTGGTGGCTGCAATGGCCGGCAGTTGGCCGATGAGCTACAGGCGATAACGCCGGCTCTGAAGGTGATGTATATGTCCGGTTATACCGAAAATGCCGTATTGCACCACGGGCGGCTCGATGCCGGTGTGGTACTCCTACAAAAACCCTTTCGAACCTCGGATCTATCGACCCTCGTGCGCCAGGTTCTGGATAGTTAGGCGGCTTCGTATTAGCCGGATTCGGCACCGGTCCATTACAATTCTGAGTGTAGAGGAAGAAAAGTAAGGCCTTGCCCTGAGGGTATTTGCGCGTGGCCGTTGTCGCGCTTATGGCTTGTGATTTAAGCCGATAAGTGCTGTTGCCCTGACCTTTAAAGGGCTGGGCTAACATGCGGCCTAGACCAAGCTCGTCGAAATTGATCAAGGCTAAAGCCCACATCATGACGGCCGGATGTGGCTTGGCTTGGCCATGGCTTCTCTGGCTTCACTAAAAAAGAGGGGTATGGAATACCCGATGCAGGTGCATGTCGTTCTCCGTGGGCCGATCTCATTCTTATCGGCGGCTCAATGCTTGTTTAAACAAAATGGATGTCTAGAGACAACTTGTCATAATTTGCTGATCTATACTTGGCAGGACAGGGTGCTAGCTAGCCTATCTTTGCTAACCTTCGTATTTAGGCCTTTACTGATTCATGTGAGTGGCGGGTAGGGCTTGCACGACGGTGCTACTGCCCTCAATAAAGCGACAAAGCAAGCCTGTGTGGATGTCAGCTGGTATTTGATACTCCACCGTGCCAGAAGGTAAGCAAGTTATTGCAGTAATTGATACTTGCGTTGAAATTCATATGTAAGAGACACGTGAGGGTGGTTGATAAGGTGATTCCTTTTTTTTCATCGATCTTAAGCATCTATCAAAAAGTTATTATCGGCGAGTTTGATGGACGCTAGCTCCCACTTATCCCTTCTTTATGGTGCGATAGCCTTGTGGCTTTCCGCCTGCATTTTTTCACTTTACGCAATACGCTTTACTCCTTCTTCGCGGGGAGACTGGGGGGTGATCTCCCTCGCTATGCTATTAATAGCCACTCGCCAGTTTATGGCTTTGCCGGATGCTGGGTCTGAATTGAGTGTTTCAAATGAGCAAGGCATGGCGGCACTGCTGGAGCTGAGTATTGCTCTCATGCTCAGTATTGGTTTGGGTCTGTGTCTACTTTCTCTAATTAAGTTGAGCCGGCGTTTGCAGAGTGCTGCTAATGATTATCAAGCATTAGAAGAGCGTGAAAAAAAATATCGGGAGTTGATTGGAATTACGGGTACGGGCTATGTCATCCTCGATGGCAAGGGCAATGTTCTAGAGTGTAATGATGCCTATAGTCAACTCATTGGTCGCAGTGGGCCCGATAAAGTGATTGGCC
>MAAC01009468.1_pt1 | contig 24728 bp, 23 predicted proteins | sample 1115981 | NCBI WGS metagenome assembly MAAC01 (sample SAMN04961126, study PRJNA320927) | seawater metagenome | isolation source: sample BD02T64 sea water enriched with oil for 64 days | place: USA:Gulf of Mexico | collected 2013-07-27
GGTTCTGGGTGAATTATTTTTTGGTAGCGCCCCTGGCCTACGCCAGTCCCATGTTCGCAGAAAAGGTGATGATTCTATTTATACCGTTGATATTGATACTCTGGATATGCTGCCAAGTAGTAGGCCATGGTTTGATACTGCTCTGTTAGCTGTTAAAGATGCTCGGGCAATTAAGGGGCCTGACTACAACATTAAGAAAGCAGGAACCTTCTGGACATTTAACCGCACTGGACCCTCTATTTTTCTTGGCAACACCAAAGAGGGGAAGCTCAATCAGGAAAATGTTGGGCGGTTAGACAAGGCGCTTGCTGATCTAGTCATTCAACGGACAGCTAATAACTTCCAGCCTGATTATCAATCAGCAGAGACAGTAGAAGTGAAGCTAGTGGTATCTGACGCAAAAAACAGCTGGACCTACCACTTTGTCAGGGACGAAGGCCGACACTACGTACGCCGCTCAGATAGAGATCTGTTTTTCGCGATGAGAAAATCTGTTTTTGACTCGATTGCCAGTATTAGGCAGGTTGATCTCATCTTTGACCAAACCGAGTCCTCAACAACCCTCACCGAGGGGCTTAAAGAAGCGGTAATGGAGCAATAGTAGGTTGTTATATCATCGCCTCTAGAGACTAAGACTAAAAAGCCCAACAACAAATGTTGCTGGGCTTTTTTATGCAGCACCTTTTATGCCACTGCTCTCCAGACCACCCTTTTTTAGGCCCGCTTCCTTAGGACAACTGTCTTAGGCCAACTTTTTTAGGCCACATGGGTATTGCTAGAAAGGAATAGTTGCTCAAAATTATTAGAGGTAACCTCAGCGACCTCCTCAAAAGAAATACCTTTGATCTCGGCCACGGCTTTAGCCACTTCTACGACATACTGAGGTTCGTTCTGCTTCCCCCTGTGAGGCATAGGGGTAAGCCAGGGAGCATCTGTTTCCACCAGCATACGCTCCAGTGGTACCTTTTTAACTACCTCACGAAGAGCTGATGCATTGCGAAACGTGATAATGCCTGAAAAAGAAAGGAAGAAATTGAGGTCCATCGCATCCCTAGCCATCTCCCAGGTTTCAGTGAAACAATGAATCACACCGGACGATTGTGCATCGGCATACTCCCTCAAGGTTAACAGGGTTTCCTCACGAGCCTCACGGGTATGTACGATGGCGGGCTTGCTCAATTGACTGGCAGCTTTCAGGTGACGAATAAAGCTTTCTTGCTGCCAGTCTGCAGAGTCCGACCCATAGTAGTTATCCAAGCCTGTTTCACCAATGGCAACAACCCCTGGTTGGCGACCCAGTTCAACAAGCTCAGAAATTTCAGGAATAGCTGGGCGAGATTTCTGAAGCGGATGCACCCCTACAGATACCTGCACACTGGGATACTCAGCGGCCAGTTCGATCAACTTTTTTGATGACGCTAGATCCACACCCACACTTAAAAAGCGGCCAACACCTCGATTGTGAGCAGTTTGCAACAAATCGGTGAGAGATTGTTGATAATCAGCCAAATCCAGATGATCTAGATGACAATGGGAGTCCACCAGCACAGTTGGGTATGCCTTGTTTGTCATGAGGTGAGTGCTAAAGAGTTACTGAAGAAAACATAGAAAGGGACGTTTGAACCGGTTACATCGTGTTAGTGGGCTTATCGGATTCCATCAATCCTGCCAGATATGTTTCAAACTTGCCCTGCATTTCGGCATGCTTGTCATTGAGCTGAATACCAACACCCTCCCGGCGGTTACCTCCGGCCCCCTTTGGGGTTATCCAGACAACCTTACCAGTAAGAGGAATACGATCTGGCTCACCCATCAAATCAAGCAGGATAAAGACTTCATCACCCAACATGTAGGTTTTACGGGTGGCAATGAACAGCCCACCATTTTGAACAAAAGGCATGTAAATGGCGTAAAGGGCCTGTTGATCCTTAATAGTAAGGTTCAGAATCCCATTTCTAACACCGCCGCCAAACATATCCATATTCATACATAATCCAATCTATTAGCGCGTAGTGTACTATAGCAAAGCCCGCATCATCCAGCGTATAACGGCCACTAAGCACAGAATACCCTTTCTGCCGAACTACACTTAAATTACCTCGTCACAAAAAGGAGTTGCCAATTGAGCAGCAGCTCCTCCCACAACAACTGTATATTTGGATTAGACGAACTCTGAAGTAGTTTTTTTGCCTGGATCAAACGATCCAGATAGCGGAACATCAAACGCAACGAGATAGTACCCTGGCCTGACCGTATATCAGAGGATACACGGCTATAGAGCCAATCTACGGTTACCACTGGGTCATTAGGAACGGATTTTTTTGCGACCAACTTTTCTGCGACTAAAAGTGGCGTTGTTCGGTGTGCAGCCAAATCATCCAGCATACATTCCAGTTCACGACGCCGCTCTAATAAGTCCGTTTCGATCAACTGTAGCGCAAGCAGTGGGCGCCCTTCAGCAAAGCCCAGCAACTGTTCTATATCTTGATCTTGCCCTACCACTTGAGATAACCAAAGTCGTGATTGAGTTATCGCCGGGACAGGGAATTTAACCATACGACACCGACTTTTTACCGTTGCCGACAATCGGGCAGGCTCATGACAAACTAACAGCAACAGCGTATTTGGACCCGGCTCTTCAAGATTTTTTAACAGGGCATTGGATGAATTCTGATTCATAGACTCTGCAGGGTAAATAATAGCCACCTTCCACCCACCTTGCTGGGAGGTTTTACTGGCAAAGTCGCCCAGCGCACGAACACTGTCGATACGTATGGCCTTACCCTCGCCCTCAGGTAAAACCTTTAACAGGTCGGGATGATTGTTAGCGGTAACTAAATGGCATTGCTTACAGCTACCGCATGCATACCCCCCCACTGAGGACTCACAAAGCATCCTCTGCGCCAGTGTCAAAGCAAATTGGTATTTACCGATGTGCTTCGGTCCGCCCAGAATCAATGCATGAGGAATCCGCTGTTGTTCTACTTGAACTATCAGGCTTGTCCACTGTTCATCCTGCCAGGGATAGTGCATTGCCGTGGCTGGGGTCAGCTGCTCGCTCACGAAGCAAATCTCAGGCAACGCTCAAGCACTGAATCAATATCCGCCTGAACTCTATCCAAAGATTGAGCGGCATCAATAACCTGATACCGGTGTGGCTCAGCCTTGACTCTAGCAAGGTAGCATTCCCTGACTCGTTCAAAAAAAGCAATTTTTTCCTGTTCAAACCGATCTGGAGCACTGCGATTTTTTGCTCGAGCAAGCCCTTGGTCCACAGAGATATCCAGCACCAACGTAAGATCAGGACGCAACGCTCCCTGAACCAGAGTTTCCAGCTGGGCTATTTTCTCCATAGAAACACCTCTGCCGCCCCCCTGATATGCATAAGTTGCGTCCGTGAAGCGGTCGCAGAGTACCCATTGCCCCCGCTCTAATGCCGGCACAATCACTTCAGCGAGATGCTGGGCTCGGGCAGCAAACATCATTAACAGTTCGGTATTTTCATCCACTGCTTCATCACGAGGACTGAGTAACAATTCACGGATACTCTCAGCCAATGGGGTTCCCCCTGGCTCTCTGGTAGCCACATGAGAAATGTTCTGCTGCTCCAACCACTGCCGAATAAAATCAATATTCGTGGTTTTCCCTACACCTTCCACGCCTTCAATAGTAATAAATTTTCCGATCTTGCTACTCATCATTTATGGTCTACTTGTCCTGACTAGAGTCGTTCGGGCTTGAGCGGTAATTTGAACGCCGCTGTAATTGATATCGTCGCACTGCTTGCAAATGTTCTTCAAGTGATGCGGAAAAATAATGGCTGCCGTCTCCCTTAGCAACAAAGTACAGGGCATCACCCTCAGCAGGGTGTAGCGTTGCATGAATCGCCTCACGCCCTGGCATGGCGATGGGCGTTGGCGGCAACCCTTTAATCAGATAGGTGTTGTAGGGTGTTTCCTGCTTCAAATGGCGGCGGGTAATATTACCCTGATATTGATCGCCCAAACCATAAATGACTGTTGGGTCTGTCTGCAACCTCATTCCCTTCTTCAAACGCCTGACAAATACACCGGCTATTTGACTTCGCTCCGACCCAACACCCGTTTCTTTTTCAACAATCGAGGCCAATGTTAGTGCTTCATAGGGAGACTTGTAAGGTAAGCCATCCTCTCGAGATTCCCACTCATCATCAAGTACTTCCTGCATACGCGCATATGCACGCAATAAGAGATCACTATCAGTATCAGCGGCACTGTAACTGTAGGTATCGGGAAAGAACCATCCCTCCGGGTGATCAATACCAAGCCCCAGTTGTTCCAATAACACCTGTGTAGTTAGCCCACCTAATGATTGAGCAAGTTTTGGTTGCCCGGAAATCAGTGACAACCATTCTTTGAAACTCAGCCCTTCAGGAAAAGTAATCTGATAATAAACCACCTTTCCTGACATCAACCGCTCAAGCAGTGTTCTCGGCGTATCACCGGCATCCAATTGATACTCACCCACTCTAATACTTGTTTGCCTGGTCAGTCGAGCATAGGCAGTAAATAATGCAGGCTGTTTGAGTATGCCTTGATCTGCAAGCTGGCGAGCTACTTTTGTCAAACTGCTGCCGCTTTCCACTTCGATAACCCAAGGTTCATCGGCACCGGATAAAGGCTTATCCAGATAGCCGTTCAGATACCAATAGCCCGCGGTTATCCCTAGCGTCACAAAAACAAGACTTAACAGCAACCACCGCAGAATCAATCTAAGCATCAACCGAAGCATGATAATGCCCGCTGTAACTCTGTCTGAATCTGCTTTGTTCTTTCACCTACAATCCAACTAGCACGGTTCTCCAAAGACACTACAGGCCAGGCCCCCATCACCGAATTACAGACAAACAGCTCATTCACTGACAATAGCGCCTCAAAAGAAATAGTCTTTACTTGAACAGGTATAGATAACCTAGGCAGTAGATCATCCAACAGATACTGCCGCATGACGCCGGCCACACCACATTGATCCAAAGATGGAGTCCACCATTTTCCTGCATGGCAGTAAAACAAGTTACTACTAACACCCTCTACGGCATTACCTTGCTGATCCAGCATCAAGCCTTCAGGGTAGTCATCCCCCCATTCAGATCGAGCTAAAACCTGATCCAGTCGATTAAGGTGCTTAATACCTGCCAGATTTGGAGAGCTTGGTAATCGATGCTGACAAAGCTTTAGGGAAACACCTTGCTGCCAGTGTTCAAGGGGGTATGAGGGCAATGGAAACCACTGCAATAGGTAATTGGGCGATGATGAGGCGTCAACACGATAACCCCTACCCCCGCTTCCGGCTGTGACGATAATTTTCAATACGCCATTAGCAGGACAGGCACCCAGAAGTTGATCACAGTATTGATCGAGCAGTTGCTCATCGATGGGAATGCCCAAGCGGGCAGCACCGCTGCTTAAGCGAGAAAGGTGGTAGCGCCAAAGAGGTGCGATACCACTGGTCAGCCTGATGGTCTCAAACAACCCATGACCGTAGCAAAAACCACGATCCTTGGCGGACACTGAATCGGCTAACTCGCCGTTCAAAAAACATATGTATTCCGCACTATTCATAGCACTACTTATGACACCAATTCATGGCACAAGATTAAACCAAATATAAGGGGAAGATTCAGGTATAAAAAGTTCAGACATAAAAAAGGCCGCTCGACATGAGCGGCCTCTTCGAATCAACAACCTATCAGCAATTAGCCGAGGTTTTTGTTGATGTAATCAATCGCGTTCTGAACAGTGGCGATTTTTTCAGCATCTTCATCAGGAATTTCAGTATCAAATTCCTCTTCCAAAGCCATGATCAGCTCCACAGTATCCAAGGAGTCCGCACCCAGATCTTCTACAAAAGAAGAGGCTGGTTTAACGTCGTCTTCTTTAACACCCAGTTGTTCGGCAACCATTTTAGCTACGCGTTCTTCAATGCTGCTCATGATATTTATTCTCTCCTATATCGTATAAAGTAATCTGCCGCCCGGTTCTTACTACCCACCCCGCAACAAAAATTCTTATTATTGACTCACCGTCAGGCGCGCATTTTACCTTGAAATAACAGCCTGTGTAACCGCTTTCGTCAAAATCATTATTTAATCTTTAAAATCAATCTGTTAGGACATATACATGCCGCCATTCACATGAATATTCTCACCCGTAATATAGGCGCCACTGTCACCAGCAAGGAAATCTACCACTGCTGAAATCTCCTCCGGTTGACCCAGACGACCCAGTGGAACTTGAGACAAAATCTGGTCTCTATTTGCATCAGGTAACTCTTTTGTCATATCGGTATCAATGAACCCTGGCGATACTGCATTCACCGTAATATTACGTGGGCCAAGCTCCTTCGCCAGGGAACGAGTAAAACCACCCACGCCGGCTTTGGTGGCACAGTAGTTAGTCTGCCCGGCATTTCCCATGGCACCCACCACTGAACTGATATTAATAATTCGACCCCAACGAGCCTTTGTCATGCCACGTACACAGGCCTTGGAAAGACGGTAGATCGAGTTAAGGTTAGTATCAATGACATCAAACCACTCATCATCCTTCATGCGCATCAGAATGTTATCTTTGGTGATCCCCGCGTTATTAACCAGAATAAGGGGAGCACCAAATTCATCACGAACAGCTGCCATCAAGGCATCAATGGACTCTTGGCTGGCAACATCAAGCACCATGCCTTTACCTTTGATACCTTGCACGGCGAAATGAGCACTGATTTTTTCAGCACCAGCTTCCGATGTTGCGGTACCAATGACCGTCACACCCTTCTCACCAAGGCTCATCGCAATGGCAGCACCAATACCTCTACTGGCACCTGTTACCAGTGCCACTTTATCCTGCATGCTCATAATCAACTCCTAATTATTATTCTCGAACGCTTTGTTTTTTGAACAAGGAATTAAACCTCTGACAAGGCTTTTTCCAGAGAAATGGGGTCTTCACTGGCATATGCATTCAAAGAGCGTTCAATGCGCTTGCACAGCCCACTCAGCACCTTACCGGCACCACATTCAACCACCGTATCAATACCGCTATCCGTCAATGTCTTCACACAATCGACCCAAAGTACCGGACTACATATTTGCTCAATCATCAACTGCTTGATGCGTTCCGGATCACTTTCCGTTTGGGCATTCACATTATGTACCACCAAAGTCTCCGATGCGGAAAACTCCGTAGCCATAATTTCACTTGCCAGCCTGTCCGCAGCTGGCTGCATAAGGTTTGTATGGAAAGGAGCACTAACGGGTAATGGTAAAGCCCGTTTAGCGCCAGCTTCTTTGCAACCATTAATAGCACGATCCACTGCGGTGGCGTTGCCTGCGATCACCACTTGTCCCGGGGAATTAAAATTCACTGCGGCCACTTCTTCACCTTGGCAAGCATCGGCACAAATAGACTTAACCACATCATCGTCCAGACCAATAATGGCCGCCATGGCTCCTTCGCCAGCCGGCACAGCCTCCTGCATATAAGAACCACGGTTACGCACGAGGCGAACTGCATCCTTAAAATCAACGACACCAGCACAAACTAAGGCAGACCACTCCCCCAGACTATGACCAGCCATTAATACTGGCTGCGCACCGCCCTCTTGTTGCCAAACACGCCATACCGCCACACTGGCGGTAAGCAACAGTGGCTGAGTGCGTTCAGTAAGGGTGATATCTTCTTGAGAACCGCTTTGGACTAAATCCCACAGGTCATACCCCAGCACTTCAGATGCCTCTGCAAAGGTATCAGTGACGATGCCATATTGCTCTGCTAATTCTGAGAGCATGCCAATTTTTTGAGAACCCTGACCAGGGAATACAAATGCAAGATTATTCGTCATCAGATACCTCTTGTTGATTATTCTTTTGAGTCAATAGCGCCTCAATGAGAGAGGGCAAATCACGCTGTGCTTCATGGGCCGCAACGGCCACAGCACGAGCAAAGCCTGTTTCAATAGCACTACCGTGGCTCTTCACCACCACTCCGCGTAACCCCAATAAACTGGCGCCATTGTATTGAGCGGGATCCATCTGCCGTTGCAACCGCTTTAGAGCGGGCCGAGCTAGCAAGGCTCCCAGCATGGCAAGGAAATTCTCCGACAACGCCTGCTTTAACGAACCCTGAATCATTTTAGCGACGCCTTCACCTGTTTTTAAGGCGACGTTGCCGCTAAAACCATCACAAACCACAATCTCGGCAGCACCCTGAAATAGAGTATCCCCCTCAACAAAACCTATATATTGAATATCATTATCAGCTTTAAACAACTCTGCCGCGTCAAGAATCTCTTGTCGTCCTTTTATCTCCTCCACACCAATATTGAGCAGACCAACCGTAGGCGACTGATTATCGTCAATAGTAGACGCAACTAACGAGGCCATCAGACCAAACTGGTAGAGTTGTTGTGCTGAACACTCTAGATTGGCCCCAAGGTCCAGCAAATAGGTAAAACCAGAACCCGTAGGCACCTTAGTACAGATGGCTGGACGGCTAATACCCGTCAGGGTTCGCAACTGAAATAGAGACATAGCCATCAGTGCGCCCGTATTACCCGCACTAACGCATGCCTGAGCTTGCCCATCAGCCACTAGCTGTAGAGCTTGCCACATAGATGAGTCACGTTGATGACGGATCGTCGATGAAGGTTTTTCATTCATCGAGACGGATTGAGTGCAGTGCTGGATACGAAACCGATCTGTGTCAACATCATCAACACGATCTATTTCATCTTGGATTTGTTGAGCGTCGCCAAGTAACACAGCATGTAAGTCTGGAGACTGGCGGAGAATATTGAGGGTCGAGGGTACCGTGATGCGGGGACCGAAATCCCCACCCATGGTGTCAATGGCAAGACAAAGAGGGTCGGCCAAAGATAAATACTATCAGTCGAAAGAAACTTTAGTCTTCAGCGACTTCAACCACTTTCTTACCGCGGTAGAAACCGTCAGCAGAAACGTGGTGACGGTGATGTTTTTCACCGCTAACTGGATCGGTAGACAATGTTGGCCCACTCAGCGCATCGTGCGAACGACGCATGCCACGCCTAGAACGGGTTTTTCGGCTCTTTTGTACGGCCATGTGTTACTCCTGATAAAACTGTCTGTTAATTGTCAGAGCCACTATCTTTTAGTTGCTCGCTTGTTAGTTGCGCCAAAACACCAAAAGGGTTTTCTTCCGCCACATCCCCCAAACCTTCACCAGTTGAGTAGCTTGCAGCGGTATTGCACTGATCTTCCGGGTGGTACATTACAAATGGCAGAGCCAATAGTAGCTCATCCTCCACCAAAGCAGTGATATCTCCTGCCTCATCCTCCACAATCCACGGGTCTAAATTCCGAGGTAGTAACTTCGCCTTCTCCTCAGACCAGACGATACAGAGTGCCATCTCAACTGCCAGTGACAGCTTCATAGGTTCAAGGCAACGCTGACAGGCCATTAAGACCGTGGTTGATGCACTTCCTCTGACCACCTTTCGGCCCTGCTCAGCTGTGTCAAAAATCAAGTTCGCCATAATCGGCTCACTGATTTCAACCACTGCTTCGGAAAGCCTCAAACACAAATCAGGATTAATCTCACCCGTCAGTGTCACGCCCTGATTCACTAAGCGCCGAGGGTCAATCACCTGCGGCAAAATGTTTCTCTGAGGGGGTGTCAACATAGGCGCGCCATAATAGTGATATGACCTTGATCTGTCAAAGAAAAATTCCCGGAAATACAGGCTTTCAGAACAATTTCCAAGCCACCAGACAAACCCATATATAATACCTTGGCTATTGTTCACGCCAGACAGCCAAATAACACCTAACCACCCATGAGATAACACAAGGGGCAACACATGCCAAAACTGGTTCTGGCTTCTTCTTCTCCCTATCGGCGCGCCCTACTTGATCGCCTACAGCACCCATTCGAATGGGTTTCTCCCGATATTGATGAAAGCCCAACACAAGGAGAGTTACCAGAACATCTCGTAAAACGTCTATCTGAGGCCAAAGCCAAAGTATTGGCCGCCTCGCACCCCAACCACCTGATTATTGGCTCTGACCAAGTAGCAGTTTTCGAAGGAGGCACTCTTACCAAGCCGGGAAACTATGATGCAGCATTTCAACAACTGCGGTCACAATCTGGCTCACGTATAACCTTTCTCACTGGTGTAGCACTTCTGAACAGCGGAACAGGCTATCTAGATGTTGACATTGTCTCTACTGATGTCGTTTTTCGGCAGCTCAGTGATGAAGAAATTGCAGATTACCTAACAAAGGAGGCGCCCTACGATTGTGCAGGCAGCTTCAAAAGTGAAGGCCTTGGTATTACTCTATTTGAAGGTATCTTCGGCAATGACCCAACAGCATTGGTTGGGTTACCACTCATAAGGCTGAGCCAAATGCTGCGCCAAAATAAACTATAATTAACATTAATAAATACTTATATCTAATTGTTTTTAAATTGATTTATTAATTAATTTTTCTATCTCATCAAAGTCATCAAGGCAGGCCAACGGCTGGTATTTAAGTAGCCTGTCGGATGAATGAGCACCATAACTAACTGCAACTCTAGGTATTCCCGCATTCACAGCCATAGCCATATCAAACTCGGTATCACCCACCATCAACGCCTCTTCAGGAGAGAACTTAAACTCCTGTAACAGCTCATACAACATCAAAGGGTTTGGTTTTCCTGCCGTCTCATCAGCACAACGACTACCATGGAAAAAATGGCTCAACTGCCTGGTTTTCAGTACCCGATCCAGACCTCGCCGACTTTTGCCTGTTGCCACGGTAAGCAGGTATCCCTGATCTTTGAGCTGCTCCAGCGTCTCCTCAACACCCTTAAAAAAAGGTGATGGTTCACGGTCATGCTTTACAAAGTGGCGGGAATAGCTATCCCGCATAGCCAAAATCTGATCCATATGAATCCCTGGGAACAGGGTTTCAAGTGCTTCCACTAACCCCAAACCAACAATCTCTCTAGCCTCGTGCTCCGGGGGCGGAGGCAAACCGACCTCTTCTGCGGCACAACGTATACATAAAGCAATTCGGGAAAGAGAATCACACAGCGTACCATCCCAATCAAAGATCAAGAGTTTGACCATCGTATCTACCCCCTACCCTCTAACCTAATGTTGCCAGCACTTTGACTAGCTCATCTGGCAGCGGGGCTTCAACACGAATTTTTTGTCCATCAGGAGAACGAAACTCCAACTTTGCTGCGTGTAAAAACATTCGTTTTAGCCCAAGTGCTTTCATTTGACGATTACACTCATCGTTACCGTACTTCTCATCACCGGCCAACGGGCACCCTGTATATTGGCTATGAACCCGAATCTGATGAGTTCGCCCCGTCTCCAAAGTAACATCCATTAGTGTCGCTTTATCAAAGCGCTTCAACACCGAGAAATGTGTCACCGAGGCTTTACCCTCCGGATTAATCCTTACTACACGCTCACCGGATTTCAATTCGCTTTTAAGAAGAGGCATGTCGATTCGCTTCATCCCCCGGGGCCACCGACCAGTCGCCAGCGCCTGATACGTCTTCACTACACGCCTGGCACGCAGTTCATCTTGTAAAAAACGCAAAGAAGAGCGCTTTTTGGCAATAATCAAACAACCCGAGGTCTCCCGGTCTAAGCGGTGGACCAGCTCCAAGAAAGAGTGGCTGGGGCGGGTTGCCCTTAGAGCTTCGATTAACCCAAGGTTTACGCCACTTCCTCCATGAACAGCCAACCCGGCGGGTTTGTTTACAACCAAAAGTAATGAGTCCTCATAAATAACATTTTGTTCGAGTAGCCGCTGTAGCTTTGGCCCAGGAGCGGCTGGCGCCTCACGATCAGCCACACGTACAGGCGGAATTCTGACTCTATCACCTCCCTGCAACTTGTATTCAGGCTTAACCCTAGAACCATTAACCCGGACTTCGCCCTTTCGAAGAATTCTATAAATACGTGACTTCGGGACGCCTTTTAACTTGGCCAACAAAAAATTATCAACCCGCTGACCAGCTTGATCCTCTGTGATATCAACATATTTCACAGAAATAGAATTGGCTTGGGTATCAGTCATGTTGAGCCACAGCAGGTTCAGCCAGAGAAAAAGAGGCGGCCATTCTATCAGCTGCCCCAACCACTGACACCATTTCAAAAAAACCACCAAGAATCATAGAATTAACGACTCATTCACACACCTTTAAATTGAAGGGGTTGACAATACCTGATATAGTCCTCGTCCGTTGCGCTGAGCCCCGGTAAGAACCGGTGAGAATAACGAATGCTCTATAGATAGCCTATAGAACGCTCAGCAAGCTATAAGGCGAAAGCCCGCTATTGAATTTATTGCGACAGTTGCCCGATACCACATAAATATTCGGCAGTTGTCATTGAGAAACCGCGCTAAGGCGCAGAAGTTACCGCAAAATATATTGAACACTAGTTCTGTTCCCGCAATAGCACGATAAACAGTGAGTTGTATTCCGGCCCCACTTAAGAAAGTGGCCCCGATTGAGACAACACAAGAATTCACTCTAGTTTTGCTATTCCGAACGAACTGCTGCAAAGCATCAGATTGATAACTCGAAGGTACTACCGGAAAGATACAGTGACTGATAACAGTAAACTTAGGAAAATTATAGGGTTAAGACCCTTTTTGCCGTCAGCCTAACCGCTGACAGCCCTTTGTTGTCTGGATTTTGCATATCAATTGTTCATCACCTCTGCGGTGCTTCTGCTGCTTGTCACGCACAAGACAGTAGGACAACATCATGAAACGCATGCTAATCAACGCCACCCAGCCGGAAGAACTTCGGGTGGCCATGGTCGACGGTCAACGACTGTATGATCTGGATCTGGAAAACCGTACTCGCGAACAACGTAAAGCTAACATCTACAAAGGTAAAATCACCCGGGTTGAACCCAGCCTGGAAGCCGCATTTGTCGATTACGGAGCGGAAAGACACGGTTTTCTTCCTCTCAAAGAAATCTCTAGAGAATACTTCTCTAAAAAGCCCTCTGATATTGAAGGTCGCATTAAAATTCAAGATGTGATCAAAGAAGGGATTGAGGTTGTTGTTCAGGTTGAAAAAGAAGAACGTGGCAACAAAGGTGCCGCTCTGACCACCTTTGTCAGCCTGGCTGGGCGCTACTTGGTATTAATGCCCAACAACCCTCGTGCCGGCGGGATCTCACGCCGAATTGAAGGTGAGGAACGATCTGAATTACGGGAAGCCCTCAGAGACTTGGAAACACCTAATGGTATGGGCGTTATTGTTCGTACAGCAGGTATTGGCCGCTCTTCCGAAGAACTGCAGTGGGATCAGGATTACCTGCTTCAACTGTGGAATACCATCAAAGAGGAAGCACAAAACTGTAAGGCACCCCACTTTCTGTTTCAGGAAAGCAACGTCATTATTCGAGCGGTTCGTGATTATCTTCGACAAGACGTGGGTGAAGTCATTATCGATAATCGCGAGGCCTTCGACCTTGCCACTGCATTTATCCAACAGGTTATGCCCAACTTCCACAACCGGGTGAAATTCTACGAGGATGCTATTCCCCTATTCAATCGCTACCAAATAGAAAATCAGATAGAAACAGCCTTTGAACGCGAAGTTAAACTACCTGCTGGTGGCTCCATTGTTATCGACGTTACTGAAGCATTGGTCTCTATCGATATCAACTCTGCTCGCGCAACCCGCGGTAGTGATATCGAAGAAACCGCCTTGCGCACCAACCTCGAAGCTGCGGATGAAATATGCCGTCAACTACGCCTCAGAGATATGGGCGGGCTGATTGTTATCGACTTTATCGATATGAATTCAGGGAAAAACCAGCGTGATGTTGAAAACCGCATGCGCGATGCCCTCGAAATTGATCGAGCTCGTGTGCAAGTAGGACGCATTTCACGCTTCGGCCTACTGGAAATGTCCCGTCAACGCCTACGTCCATCACTGGAAGAAACAACCTCCAGAATATGCCCTCGCTGCCTCGGACAAGGCACCATTCGTGGTACCCGCTCACTGGCACTGTCGATTCTACGTTTGGTCGAAGAGGAAGCTCAGAAAGAGTTCAGCTCTGAAATACGTACAATCACCCCTGTATCCGTGGCGACCTTCCTACTCAATGAAAAACGCCAGGAAATTTCTGATATTGAAAAGCGTCATAATATTAGAGTTATCGTGGTACCTAATGAGAGCCTTGAAACACCACACTTTGAAGTCCAAAGAATTCGTGAGCAAGATGGTGCCACCGCTGAATACAGCTACAAACTAGCTAGCACCCTGTCAGAGGATGTTACCTCACAGGAAACAGATGTTGTAAAACCAGTACCGCCAGCACAACAACCCGCGGTTAAAACCTTGGCTCCAACACAGCCTGCACCTACCCCTACAGCAAAACCGAGTCAGAGCAAGAAAAAATCAACTGCTGAGAAAAAGCCGGGGTTACTCCGCCGCCTGATAAATGCCTTATTCGGCGAGAACAAAAAAGCTGAAACAACAGAAAACAAGGGTCGACAGCAAGCTCGCGGTCGAAATGATCGCCGCCCACAAAATCGTAATCGACGTCCTGATGATCGACGAAATAGTGGTCGTGGTCGGGGTAAAGGCAAACCCAATCAAAATGGCCAGAGCAACCGTACAAATAAAAGCGATAGTGACAACCGTGATAGTCAACGACAGGAACGGGATAACACCAAGCAACAGGCTAAAAAGCCTCGCCAAGAAGCCGCAAAAAAAGAAACTGGTAAGGCTGAAGCTGAAGTCGCTACCAGTAATCGTCCGCCACGCAGAGAAGGTGACCAGCGACGTAGCCCTCGCCAACGCCGTCAACGCCGGGAAGTGCCTGCTGAATTGCTAGAGGCAACCAATGCAACGAGCGTAGCTCCGGAATCAACCCCCACGGCAACGCCTGAGACAAAAACTCAAACTGCGCCAAAAGATAAAGCGCCGGTAGTTCCAGCAGTATCAAAGGCCGTCACCATTGAGGCACCATTAACGGTGGCTACCAATGAGGAAAAAGTAGAACACCAAGCACCTGAAGCCACTACAAAACCAGAGCCTGAAGTCGACACAACACCAGAGGTAGTTGAGCGGCAAGATTCAACAGCAACTCAAGTCGCCGCCGACCCTGTAATAGAAATTGCTCAAAAGGATACTGAAGCAGAGACTTTAACTCCGACAGTCGCCCCAACAACTGAAGAAGTAGTTCCGGAGACACCTGTGCAACAAGTCACAGAAGAGGTTTTGGCTCCAGAGACGACTACATCTGTAGAACCCCCTTCAGCCCCATTAACGGAGAAGGCTCCACAAACTGAGGGAGCGCCGGAAGAAACAGGTTCTGCCGATGTAGCAACTGATGCTACAGCCACAACCCAACCAGAAGCCAGCAGCGAGGCCCCGAAAGAACCGGCGGCTGAAATCCGCGCCAGTAATGACCCAAGGAACAAACCGAAACCTGTGGGCAAAGTATCCATCGCTACCGATACACGCGCTCAACCAAAGTCACAACCGCTGAACACGTCACTGCCATCACCAGTAGCCGTGGAACCCCCACAACACACTCGCCCTAGCAACGACCCACGCCAACAGCGTAAATAGCAACGGAGATGCGTCAAAAACGGTGATTGGGTAGGGATAAAAAAGCCTCTCGATAGTAAGTGGTAAATGAGAGATGAATTCGTGGAATTTCACCCTTGTGTGTGAAAGAAACCACGGTATAATCTCCCGCACTTTTTTGAGGCTCTGCCTTAAGGTGAACCCCAGTAAATCCTAGAACTGGGGCCACCAAAAAAGACTTTAGGAGGGGTGGCTGAGTGGTCGAAAGCACCGGTCTTGAAAACCGACGTATCGAAAGGTACCCAGGGTTCGAATCCCTGCCCCTCCGCCATATAAAATAACCCTTATAATTCAGCGTGATAGCTGGGATGTAGGGGTTTTTTTATACCTACCTTTTATACCTAGATTTGTCTTCATCTCTACAAGTAAACACACTAAGTATGACTAACACTGATGCAAGTAATACTGATACTGTAAAAAAATTAATGTTTAATTAACATAGCTTTTTGAATGCAAGCCATGATGAACTTTACGATAGCGATTATTAAGGTAAATATTAGTGGAGCTGAAATACAGACCGGAGATAGATGGACTAAGAACGATTGCGGTCATAGCAGTAATTATTTATCACCTTGAAATAGTGTTTGGTAAAACCCTGTTGTTAAAAGGTGGTTTCTTAGGAGTAGACGTTTTCTTTGTCATTTCAGGTTTTCTGATCACGTCTATCATCATGAGCGAATACAATCGCTCAGGAACACTTTCCATTGCCAACTTCTATGTGCGAAGAGCAAGACGTATTCTTCCAGCCTTGTTCGTGGTCATACTAGTTTCATTACCCTTTGCCTGGAACTTGTTATTACCTACACAGCTTGTTGATTTTTCAAAGTCGGTCTTAAGCTCATTAGCATTCGGCTCAAATTTCTATTGGGATAGTACGCTACAAGAATACGGGGCTGAATCAGCATTAATAAAGCCATTCCTACATACCTGGTCTTTGGCCGTTGAAGAGCAATACTACATAGTCTTTCCGTTAGTTATGCTTGCTATCTATAAATGGCTCAAGCCCTATACCATCACTTTGCTTACAGCAGGTTTTTTACTCAGCCTGCAATTTTCAGAATCAATGACTGGCCATAATGCGTCATTTTCTTTTTATATGTTGCCTAGCCGGTTCTGGGAGTTGTTGGCAGGTAGCTTACTGGCCAATATCTTATATTTTCATCCCCAGGAAGATAACGATGCCTTGCTCAACAAAACCATGCCCATGTTGGGCTTATTTCTAATTTTTTATTCAATGGTCTTTGTAGACTTTGATGCCAATCATCCTGGCTTCATCACTCTAATGCCGGTGATTGGCACCGTACTTATCATCTGGTTCGCCAATGAAAATGATCTCGTTACGAAAGTGCTGTCCAGCAAAGTATTTGTTGGTATTGGGTTGATCTCTTATTCGCTCTACCTTTGGCACTATCCGATCTATGCTTTTGGGAGGATTATAGACCCAACCCCAACTTGGCATGACAAAATATTTTGGATTGTCTTAACATTTTCTTTGTCTTTATTGACCTATATATTTGTTGAAAAGCCTTTCAGGAATAAAAAGTTAATTAAACTAAGGCAACTTATAGGTTTTCTAATGATAACCGTTGTCGTTATAACAAGCATATCTGCATTCTCTATTTATAAGTATCACGAAAATTTATCTGAAAATGTCGACTTTAGAAAGGAAGAGAAAAAGAGGCATAGATGGTCTGAGTATGGCCTTAATGTTTGTGTCCAAAAAGAACAGGAGGCGTTATGTTCTATAGGTACCAATGTTATCCAAAACATATTGGTCGTTGGTGATAGCATGGCCCCTGATGCAGTGCGGATCATCGGGATAAACTATCCACAGAATCGATATATTCTAAATTATTCGTCGGGGTGTTCACCAGGAAAAGTGCAGAACAAGAAGAGCAGGCATTACCTGACTTGTATAGATTTGAATAAGAAGCGATTTTCTCCTAAATCTTTAATTGGTGTAGATGGAGTGGTTATAAATACACTTATAGCGGATCCAGTGTTAACAGAAAATTACGTAAAGTTCCTCAAGCAACACGGTATGAACAATATCATTATTTTTGGGAATTATTTACGCAACAAGAGAAAAATGTCAGAGCTGATTGTTGAGTACAAAAGTAAAGAAGCAATTTTAAATTACATTGGTAGTGAGCACTTGATGGAAAACAATCTTAAAAGTGATGATAAGATGCGCCAGATAGCTACAAAATATGACCTTGAGTTTATCAGTGTTAGAGACTTTGCCTGTCAAAGTGAAAATGACTGCATGATTTTTCTAGAGAACATTCCGTATAGCTGGGATAGACAACACTTTTCAGTCGAGTTCTCAGATTTTTTGGCAAAAAAAATGTCAAACTCACTAACGGCTACATGGCTGGGAAGTAATGGTATGGGAGTAGCACCTGTCCGTTGATCGCCGTTTTATCCACAAAGCTTTTATCTTGCGGCTGAAAATATCTGAAGCGGCATCTGAGGTGCTTAACGAACCCATATGGCCATCTACACAACCTGTATGATTTTAAAATATACGAGCGTCCCTGCCCCTCCGCCATTAAAAAAGGGGTTGCATTAATGCAACCCATTTTTTCTTATCTCTAGAATAATAATCAGCTACAACCTAAGACACCTACCCATTTTCATTAGAATGAAAACAGAACTAACTGGCTACCTTACCACCAAGAATAGTTGCTCATAACAAATCCAGTATTTTCAGGTCAAATCTGACGAAAGATTAATTTTTTTCACTATCAAACCACTGCTCAATCATGTCACGCAGCTGAGACAGCGTATAGGGTTTGCTCAAATAATCATTCATACCAGATGCCAAAGCCATCTCACGATCCTCTCCCATAGCATTAGCCGTCAGGGCAATGATAGGTATAGGCTTTTTGTCTGCAGATTGCTCGATGGCTCGGATTTTTTTGTGGTTTCATAGCCATCTAATTCCGGCATCTGACAGTCCATAAAGATAAGGTCGTAGCTCCTTCTACCGAGCATCTCTATTGCCTCTATACCATTAACAGCGGTATCTGCGTGGCAGCCAAGTCTGTTCAGCATGATGACAGCAATTTTCATATTAACCGCGTTATCTTCGGCCAACAAAATACGGGGTGTATACGCACCCGTCATTGGCGAAACATTACCCTCTTCTAAAGGCTTAGTTTCGACTGTAGCAGTTTCAGTGTTACCCAAAGCCCTTAAAATAGCTTCTCTCAATCTCAATAGATGAGACGAATCAGGAACAATATTATTAATACCCAAGGCCAAGTATTTTGCTTCTGCCATAGAGCTGGAACCAAGGATAATGAGTTGCGAGCTAGAGTGCACTGCCGACGAACTCATTAGCTTTGCTATACGAAATTTATCTACTTCGCCAAGTGCTTCTCCCAGAATAACTACACTCCCACATATGTCGCCTACCTTGCTAATCTCGCATACTTCACCAACAGAGGGAAAACCAAAACCAGCCAGCTGCCTTCTTAATCGCTGAGATTCACCCTCACAAGGAGTGATGAGCTGCACATCAACAGACTCCAACTCTGTCAAATAATGTGCATTTGGAGACACCTCTACCCAAGCCGTAAACCAGAAGGTAGAGCCCTCTCCTAACCGACTTTCTACACCAATTTCACCCTTTAAGAGCGTCACTAATTGTCGGCATATGGAAAGCCCCAAACCCGTACCGCCAAACTGGCGAGCAGGCGTACCATCAACTTGGGAAAAAACATCGAATACACTATCAAGCATGTCCGCAGGAATCCCTACCCCGGTATCTTGCACTTCAAATCTAAGTAGTATTTCCTGTCCTCGTCGCTCAACAGGGTATACACGTAGAATCACTTGGCCAGCTTCAGAAAACTTAACCCCATTACCCATTAAGTTCATTAATATCTGTCGCAGCCTCGCTGAATCTGATATGAGGTGGCTTGGGGTGTACGGTGAGATATCACAATACAGTGATAGCTCTTTATCGCGCGCCAATTCAGCTAATAATTCAGGTATACCCTGAACCAAAGATCGAACCTCAAAGAGTTCTGGGTCTAATTTAAGTTTTCTCGCTTCAATTTTTGAGAAATCGAGGATGTCATTAATAATACGAAGCAGGGAGTGCCCTGATTCATGGGCCAGCTTTACCAGAGCTAGCTGCTTTTCAGTTAAATCGGCGTTCAATAACAACTGTGTTACACCCAACATACCGTGCATGGGCGTACGAACTTCATGGCTCATAGTAGCTAGGAATTCACTTTTAGCTCGACTAGCAGCTTCTGCGGCCTCTTTAGCTTGTAGTAATTCGCTGTTGGTTCTTTCCAGCTCTTGCATCGTGGCGTCATTGGCCTGAGTACGTTCACGAACCTTATGCTCCAATACAATGGCTGATTGGAATAGTGCATAGGCATCACCCTGAAGATCCATGTCACGCTCAACGCGATTCATTAACGCTTGGATGATTTTCTCAAGACGCATAATCTTTTCTTTTAAAACAGAAATCTCATCCATCGCCACCTCATCGGGCATAAAGCCAACCGCCTTATTTTCGCCCTATTGCAACACCAGTGAACGTCTGATTTACATGCATAGCATTATATTGTTCACCGTAGGTGCTGAAACCAATGACCTTATTCTCCATCATGATATGTGCAATATCCCCTTGAAGCCCTTTCTGCTCCATTTCCAGGCGACGGAAAAGACAGTCACAGCCCAGTGTCAGAATAGGCTCTCCAACACAAGCTCTTACCTGCTGAAATGCATCCCCTAGGTTTTCCACCATGTCTTTGCCTTCTGCTACAGTCAACACAACCCCTTCATCAATTGCACAAAAAAACAGCAAACTCCCATCCTCATTAACTTTTCCAAGAGAACGCACAAAATATTCACCACCAATTTTAACGACAACAGGGTAAGCAGCAAAAATCATGGGTGTTAACTTATTGACTTCAAGTCCAACCATGCGGGCATATTCACGGCCAGCAGGTACACCATTTATCTCTGTGACAATACGTTTTCCAGGGTCGGCTTCAGTGATAACCATTTTCGTATCTGAATCAACAAAATGCTGTGTTTTAAAGACAGTAAACGGGAGATCTGTTTGGATAAGTGAGAGAAGGGCACAGTTTGACCGGAATTCACCATCATGAAACAAGAACGTTTCAGAAAGATTTTCATTATCTCCAGCGGAACCACCAAATAACTGGATACTGCCGATACCGCGATGAAGACTACTAACAACAACCTCTTCCCTACCACAGAGACCATCAATCAATAGAAATGCAAACGTATTTTCACCACTCGGAGGCTTAGCTCCTAAACGAACGAGGCTATTGCTCAATGCATGAGTAATATTGACACCATCAGCAATCGCAAAATTATCAATTTCATCTATTCGCTGAGTAACCACCTGAAAAGTCTCACTCGCAAAACTCACCCCAGTCAAAGCACCCTGTAGATAGCCGGTAGGGGTAATTTCTCCCGCTGTAGTACAACCGATAATATTAATATCACCGAATAAACGATGTAACTCAGAACCCAACTGGGCCAAGTCATATTCGGGGGAGCAATAGAATAGGCAGAGACTGATATCTGGCTGAAAAATACTGTCATACAGCTCTTTGGCGGCGGTTAGTGCATCCATGGAAATGGATACGCCAGTCAACACGTTGGGGGCATCAGGAGCTGGAGAGGTTGATGTCGGCTGTGTCATATTTTCACCTCATCCCCACTCGTCTAAATATAAATGACATGCTCATGGCCATAATACAACGTAAACCAAGGGCTTCTATCGTAAGGAGTACATTAGCGCTCACCTTTCTGCTGGAGAAAGATAGGACAGCGCCGGCCCCATTACTTTGCATTCTTATTTATATGTATCTTAATAGAGAAGAAATATGTATCGGCGTGATTCAACAATGTCTTGCTATTCAAACGGGGGCTATCGAGCAAAAAGGCGGGTTACTGCCAGACACTCTTATCAATATAGTTTTTTCTGCACAAAAGAATATCTAGCGAGAACGAAAGCTCGCCTTCGCTCTTCCTGCTTTTAACCCTTCTCGAAAAGCTGACCTGTCTGGATCAATTTGCCGTAAAGTTGGACATTTGGGCATATCCATTTTTCTTAGATGATTACCTTTAATCATTTTAATACCCTGCACCCAACCTTTACAAAAATCTTCTTGGTCTGCATTTTGATCTCTATCTTGATCGGCAAAAGCTAGGCCAGAGCACATAGACAACCATAGACATGTAATAAGTACTTTTTTGATGTTGAACTCCTTTGGTGAATTTAGAGGAAAAATACCAAGCCATTGAATGGGAAAGTAACCCAAGTGTCAATATCACAGCTGACCAGACACCAGTTTTGACTTAATTCAGCATAGGTAGTGGTGAAATGGTAAGATTTCATTCGATTCTCACTTCTAGCCAATCGATGTGTAACATAAGGACTCCATGAAGACCCCTAAGCGAATCCAGCCCCTGATTGACGACGGCTTAGTCGATGAAGTCATCCGCCCACTGATGAGTGGAAAAGAGGCTGCCGTCTATGTAGTTCGCTGTGGTTCCGAGGTTCGCTGTGCCAAGGTCTATAAAGAGGCCAACAAACGGAGCTTCAAGCAAGCAGTTCAGTACCAGGAAGGTCGCAAGGTACGTAATAGCCGCCGTGCTAGGGCCATGGAAAAAGGCTCCAAATACGGTCGAAAACAACAAGAAGAAACCTGGCAGAATGCCGAAGTGGATGCGCTCTATCGTCTAGCCACTGCTGGTGTGCGAGTTCCCCAGCCTTTCGGCTGCTTCGACGGTGTCTTATTAATGGAGCTAGTTACTGGTCCTGATGGTCATGTAGCACCACGTCTAAACGATGTGTCTATGTCATCAGAACAAGCTCTAGAAGATCACGCTATCGTTATGCAGTATGTGAAACTGATGCTCTGTGCCGGACTGGTACACGGCGATTTGTCAGAATTTAATGTACTTGTAGATGAATACGGCCCCGTCATTATCGATCTGCCTCAAGCGGTAGACGCAGCTGCAAATAACAATGCAGAGCGAATGTTGGCACGAGATGTTAACAATATGACCAGCTACTACGCTTTATTCGCCCCCGAATTAAAAGGTACCCAATATGCCAAAGAAATGTGGGCGTTGTATGAGGAGGGTGAATTACATCCAGAGGTCGAATTAACCGGCCACTTCGAAGAAAGTACTCAAGCCGCTGATGTGGATGTAGTGCTACAAGAAATCCAGGCTGCATTAACCGAAGAGCTTGAGCGCCAAGAACGCCTCCGTGAAGCGGAAGAACTTGCCTAACCGACTACACCTAATACACATCTTTTTCTCTTCTTGTGTTCTGATCAACCGGCCCTATTACATTCTTTATCTAATCATGTCTGATTGTGTGCAATTTTTAGGCAGTTTAACTCGACGCCGTTGCAACAAATCCCTATAGTACGCCCCCTCTTAGAATCCCATTTAACCCCCCACTTTTAATTGCTTAAATTCATAGGTATCCCGTTGATTTCTACCGCAAATATCACTATGCAGTTTGGCGCCAAGCCATTGTTTGAAAACATCTCTGTCAAATTTGGCAATGGCAATCGCTATGGTCTGATCGGCGCAAACGGCTGTGGTAAATCCACATTCATGAAAATCCTGGATGGTAGCTTGGCTCCCACCGCCGGAAATGTATCAATTACACCTAATGAGCGTGTGGGGAAATTACACCAGGATCAATTTGCCTTTGAAGAGTCTTCCGTGATTGATACCGTCATCATGGGACATGCTGAGTTATGGGACATAAAACTGGAGCGAGACCGTATCTACGGGCTAGCCGAAATGTCCGAAGCAGACGGCATGAAAGTGGCTGACCTCGAAGCCCGGTTCGCAGAAATGGATGGCTATAGCGCCGAAAGCCGTGCCGGTGAGATTCTCATGGGTGCTGGTATTGCTGAAGAGCTTCATTTTGACCCTATGAGCGAAATTGCACCAGGCTGGAAACTGCGAGTACTACTGGCGCAGGCCCTCTTTTCAGATCCAGACATTTTGCTGCTGGACGAACCAACCAACAACCTCGACATCGACACCATTCGCTGGCTGGAAGCACTAATCAACGAACGTAAAAGCACGATGGTCATCATTTCCCATGATCGCCACTTTCTCAATGCGGTATGCACGCACATGGCTGATATCGACTATGGTGAATTACGTGTTTACCCCGGCAACTACGATGACTTCATGACAGCATCAACCCAGGCTCGCGAGCGCATGCAGTCAGAAAATGCTAAGAAATCCGTACAAATTGCTGAACTTCAACAGTTCGTCAGTCGCTTCTCAGCAAATGCATCAAAAGCCAAGCAGGCCACCTCACGCGCCAAGCAGCTTGGAAAAATAAAACTGGAGGATATCAAAGCATCCAGTCGAGTCAGCCCCTACATTCGCTTTAAGCAGGATAAAAAGCTGCACCGCCAAGCGTTGATTCTGGAAAATCTGGGGCATAGTTTTGACGACGAGCAACTGTTCAGCGGGGGTAACCTCATCCTGGACGCCGGCACACGTCTGGCTGTCATTGGTGACAACGGTGCGGGTAAAACCACCCTGCTTCGCTGCCTGATGAACGAAATTTCTGCCAATAACGGCACGATAAAATGGTCTGAAAATGCAACGTTGGGGTACTGTCCTCAAGACAGTACCGCTGAGTTTGATAATAACTTGAACCTGTTTGATTGGATGAGCCAATGGCGCAAACCCAGTCACGACGATCAAATTGTACGTGCCACACTGGGGCGTCTATTATTTTCTTCCGATGATTTTAAAAAGCAGGTCAAAGTCTGCTCTGGTGGTGAGAAAAACCGTCTGCTATTTGGCAAGTTAATGATGATGGATACCAACGTGCTATTGATGGATGAACCCACCAACCACCTGGATATGGAAGCCATCGAAGCATTAAATTTAGCGTTAGAAAATTTTGATGGCACATTAATTTTTGTCAGCCATGACCGTGAATTTGTTTCTTCACTGGCCAACCGTGTCATTGAAATCAAAGATCAAATGCTGGTGGACTTTCAAGGAACCTACGAAGAATACCTTGCCAGCCAACAGCAAGAC
>MAAC01016885.1_pt1 | contig 24698 bp, 21 predicted proteins | sample 1115981 | NCBI WGS metagenome assembly MAAC01 (sample SAMN04961126, study PRJNA320927) | seawater metagenome | isolation source: sample BD02T64 sea water enriched with oil for 64 days | place: USA:Gulf of Mexico | collected 2013-07-27
GATGTCATTCTAATACATTATTTTTGCAGGAGCAAGTTACCTATTTTTTAGGAGTATATTATCTGTAACTTGCTGTTTTTTATACTAGTTTTATCACTTTTGAATCACGAAAAATACATACAGCGTTGTTTGCATATTGCTAAAAACGGAATTGGAACTACTAGACCAAATCCGTCTGTAGGTGCTGTGGTTGTTTTGAATGATGAAATAATTGGAGAAGGATTTACGAGCCCTTATGGAGGCGATCATGCAGAGGTGAATGCGATTACTGCAGTAAAAGACAAATCACAATTAAGAGAATCGACCATTTATGTGACTTTAGAGCCTTGCTCTCATTATGGGAAAACACCACCTTGCGCTGATTTGATAGCGAAACATCAAATTAAAAATGTAGTGATTGGTTGTGTGGATTCTAATAGTTTGGTTGCAGGTAAAGGAATTGAACGATTAAAAAAAGCTGGTTGTAATGTAGTTGTTGGAGTTTTAGAGGTGGAATGTAGAAAGCATCACAATCGTTTTTTTACGGTTCAGGATAAAAAGCGACCTTACATTATTTTGAAATGGGCAGAAACGAAGAATGGTTTTATTGCACCGTTAACTAAAAAAGAAACAAAACCTGTTTGGATTTCAAATCAATACTCTCAACAAATAGTGCACAAATGGCGCTCAGAAGAGCATGCTATTTTGGTTGGAACCAATACAGTTATTGCAGACAATCCAAAGTTAAATGTTAGGAGTTGGAAAGGGGGCAATCCAGTTAGGATTGTGCTGGATAGGGCGTTGAGAATTCCGAAAGAAGCTTGTGTATTTGATGAAACTGTCAAAACGATTGTACTCACAGAATTAGAAAAGAACATTTCAAGTAAGAACTTAATTTTTGAACTAATAGATTTCTCTTTAAATGTTGCTAAGCAAGTTTGTGAGATGTTGCAAAAGCATCAAATTCAATCTGTAATTATAGAAGGTGGTTTGCGAACATTACAGTCATTTATAACTGCTGGCCTTTGGGATGAAGCAAGAATTTTTGTAGGAGAAAATGAATTTGAAGATGGAGTAGAAGCTCCTGTGATTTCAGGAAAGCTGATTGAGGAATTGAAAATTAAAAATGATTATTTAAAAATAATTTCGAATGATTAAAAACATCGTATTTGATTTTGGTGATATTTTTATCAACTTAGATAAAGAAGCAACTTTTAAAGAGATGGCTAAATTAGGTGTTGATATTATTACTGATGAGATGATGGCAGTTGCTCATCAATATGAAAAAGGAGAAATTTCTACCAATGATTTTATTGATTTTTTTCACCATAAATTTAAAATTAATAAATCAGATTTGATCTGTGCTTGGAATTCAATTTTACTAGATTTTCCGAAACATCGATTGCAGTTTTTAAAAGAACTTGTCGCTAGTAATAAATACCGATTGTTTTTATTGAGTAATACCAACGATTTGCATATTAAATGGATTCAAAACAGTTGGGGTATTGCATTGTATAACGAATTTAGAAATTGTTTTGAGCAGTTTTATTTATCGCATGAAATTCATTTTAGAAAACCCAATATAGATATCTATGAATTTGTTTTGAAAGAGAATAAGTTGAAAGCCGAAGAAACTTTTTTTATAGATGATACTTTAGAAAATACAGTTGCCGCAGAAAAATTAGGAATACAAACGTGGAATTTAACTCCAGGAAAAGAAGATGTAGTTAATTTAATAACAAGAAAAGAATTTAACCAATGATATATTTAGTCTTAAGTATTTTAATATCTAGCTTATTGTTCGTTATTTTTAAGCTGTTCGACGTGTTTAAAATAAATACGTTACAGGCTATTGTTGTGAACTATGTCATTGCATTGTCATTCGGTTTGGTAACTTCAAGCACATCAGTTTCAATCACGGAAATCCCGAAGCAACCATGGTTTTTAGGTGCTTTTTGTCTGGGATTCTTGTTTATTTCTATCTTTAATATTATGGGAATAACAGCGCAAAGAAATGGATTGTCAGTAGCTTCTATTGCAGGAAAAATGTCTGTCGTAATACCGATTATTTTTGGGATTGTTGTTTACAATGAAGGGGTAGGTTTTGTGAAGTTAATCGGCATTTTAATGGCTTTAATTGCCGTCTATTTATCATCTGCAAAGAGTGATAATAACCCTGTAAAATTTAAGAATTTATTATTTCCGTTATTGCTTTTTATTGGGTCGGGTGTTTTAGATACTGGGTTAAAATATGTAGAAACTACTTCGGTTTCAACAGGAGAAGAGCCAATGTTTCTTGCTACCATTTTTGGATGTGCATTTGTTTTGGGTGTTTTTGTTATGGTTACTCAGATGATTAACGGGAAGTTTCAGTTTCATTGGAAAAATATTATAGGAGGCATCGTTTTGGGAGTTCCGAATTATTATTCGATGGAGTTTTTATTAAAAGCATTTAAGACAGATATTGATAGTTCAACATTGTTTACAATTAATAACGTTGGAGTTGTAATTCTAACTACAGTTTTTGCGTTAGCTTTTTTTAAAGAGAAACTCATCAAAAAAAATTGGATTGGTCTTGGTTTGGCTGTAATTAGTATTTTATTAGTAGCATTGGTATAATGGATAACGCATCTGACGCATATAAAACCATAGATAAGCCTTCTGAAGAAACCTTATTTAAAGACAGAAATAGTAAGTTTTTTGGCTATGCCTTTCCTGTTTTAAATGAAGATGACGTAAAAGAAGCGATTGATGGCTTGAAAAAGAAACATCATTCTGCACGCCATTTTTGTTATGCTTGGCAATTTGGTACTGAAACATTCCGATTTCGAGCAAATGATGATGGGGAGCCAAGTAATTCGGCAGGAATGCCAATCTATGGGCAAATTCAAGCTTTTGGAGTGACCAATATTCTAATCGTTTCCGTTCGTTATTTTGGTGGAACAAAATTAGGTGTTGGTGGATTGATCAATGCATACCGAAGTTCTGCGCAATTTGCATTAGAAGCTTCTGATATTGTAGAAAAGACAATTAATATTGATTATAAGCTGTCTTTTGGCTACGATATGATGAATAAAGTGATGCGAATCATCAAAGAAAAAAAATTGAATATTATTTCTCAGCAATTAGAATTATCTTGTCAATACATTATTTCTGTTCGTAAAAAAGATGCAGCGACTATTTTTGAGATTTTCACCAATTTATACAAGGTTGAAATAAAAAAAGTTGAATAATTATTCGGTTAATTTCTCTAGGATATAATCAGGACAACGCATCGGTTTTTTCGTTTCCATGCTGATAAATGCTAAAACAGTGCTTCCAGTTGTTAATAATTCATTTTTCTGATTGGTAATCTCGTAGTCAAATTCAATTTTAACAGTAGGAATTTTTTTAAGCGTAGTTTTTACCGTAATTTCATCATCGAATTCGGCAGATTTCTTAAAATTACACTGTAAAGAAACCACAGGAAGTATCACTTTGTTTTGCTCCATGTTTTTGTATGAAATGCCTATAGATCTTAGCCATTCTATTCTTCCGTTCTCGAAAAATTGCGCGTAATTACCATGATAAACAACGCCCATCTGGTCTGTTTCTCCGTAACGTATTCTAAATGTGGTAGTTTGTGAAAACACAGTTTGTTTTGCTTTTAATGTTTTTGGTGATTTTACGAAAAAAAAAGTTATAAACCAATAGCAAAACCATTTTTTTATACTGAATTTTATTCACACTTTTGTATGGCTCTTGAAAAAGGATGAAAATCCTAAAAAAAACAATTTTATGAACCCTTTTATCTGCTTCAATTAGAATGACTAAAACTGCTGACTCAGTTTGGAACGAATGCCTTTCTTTTATTAAAGACAATATAAAACCACAAGCATATAAAACTTGGTTTGAGCCTATCAAATCAATAAAAATATCTGGGGAAGCATTAACGATTCAAGTACCTAGTAAATTTTTTTACGAATGGTTAGAAGAACATTATATAAAATTGTTAAGAGTAGCTCTAGTTAGAGAGTTAGGGAAAGATGCTAAATTAATTTACGATGTACGTATGGAAAACACGTATAGTAGTAATAGCCCGCAAACAGTAAAAATACCAAGTTCTAATAGAGATCCTTTAAAACCTCAAAAGGTAACGGTTTCTGTAGAAACTAAAGATAGAGAATTAAGAAACCCTTTTGTGATTCCAGGATTGCAAAAAGTGAAAATAGAATCTCAATTAAATCCAAATTACAATTTTAATAATTTCGTCGAAGGAGATTCTAACCGTTTAGGCCGTTCTGCTGGAATGGCAGTTGCCAATAAACCAGGAGGAACATCTTTCAATCCATTGTTGATTTATGGTGGAGTTGGTTTGGGTAAAACACATATTGCACATGCAATAGGTGTTGATATTAAAGATAAATACCCGGATAAAACAGTTTTATACATATCATCAGAAAAGTTTACACAACAATTCATCGATTCTGTAAAATCAAACACTAGAAATGATTTTATTCATTTCTATCAAATGATTGACGTCTTAATTATTGACGATGTGCAATTCTTGTCTGGTAAAACAGGAACACAAGATGTGTTCTTTCATATTTTTAATCATTTGCATCAAAATGGTAAACAGGTTATCTTAACTTCTGATAAAGCGCCTGTTGACATGCAAGATATTGAACAACGATTGTTGTCTCGTTTTAAATGGGGATTGTCTGCAGAGTTGCAAGCACCAGATTACGAAACAAGAATTTCCATTCTTCAAAACAAATTGTTTAGAGACGGTGTTGTAATGCCAGAAGATATTGTTGAGTATATTGCTAAGAATATCAAATCGAATGTTAGAGAATTAGAAGGCGTGTTAATTTCTATGATTGCACAAGCTTCTTTTAACAGAAGAGAATATACCTTAGAATTGGCAAGACAAATTGTAGATAAGTTTGTTAAGAATACCAAGAAAGAAGTTTCTATAGATTATATCCAAAAAGTAGTTTCTAAATATTTCGATATGGATGTGGCAACTTTGCAATCTAAAACGAGAAAAAGACATATTGTACAGGCGCGTCAATTGGCAATGTATTTTGCGAAGCGTATGACAAAATCATCTTTGGCAAGTATTGGTTCTCAAATTGGACATAGAGATCACGCAACGGTTTTACATGCTTGTAAAACAGTAGACAACTTAACAGAAACGGATAAGCAATTCAGAAAATATGTTGACGACTTAACCAAAAAGTTGACATTCTAAATCTTACTTTATGAAAATCCTAATGGTTTGTCTGGGGAATATTTGTCGTTCTCCATTGGCAGAAGGTATATTACAATCAAAAGTGAATTCTAAGAAAATCCATGTCGATTCTGCAGGAACAGCGGCCTATCATGTTAATGAATTGCCTGATGTAAGATCTATTGCAGTTGCAAAAAAAAACAATATCGATTTGACAAATCAGCGCGCAAGAAAATTTTCTGTAAATGATTTTGATGACTTTGATTTGATTTATGCCATGGATAATAGCAATTATCAGAATATCATATCTTTAGCTAGAAATACAAATGATGAACAAAAGGTTGAGCTAATATTAAACGAAATTCATCCTGAATCTGATAGTGAAGTTCCAGATCCGTATTACAGAGGGGTAAATGGTTTTGAGAATGTGTATCAAATGTTGGATGAAGCATGTAGTATTATTGCTGTTAAAATTGAAAAATTATGATGGGTAAATTATATTTAATTCCGACCACTTTAGGTGATAACGAACCTTTAGAGGTAATGCCATTATCAGTAAAGAAAGTGGTAGAGGAAATTGATTATTTTATTGTAGAAAATGAAAAATCTGCTAGAAGATTCATCAAAAAGATTACACCAAAAAAATCGCAATCATCATTAAAAATAATGATGTTAGATAAGTATGCTGATGAAATGGAAACACGTACCTATTTAGATATTTGTAAAGAAGGTGTTTCTGTAGGTTTATTATCTGAAGCTGGCGTTCCAGCAGTAGCTGATCCAGGAGCAACAATTGTGAAGTTAGCTCATGACAATGGGGTGCAAGTAGTACCTTTGGTTGGTCCATCTTCTATATTGATGGCAATGATGAGCTCTGGTATGAACGGACAAAGTTTTGCATTTAATGGGTACTTGCCAATTGATAAAGGAGAGCGTAAAAAAGCAATAAAAGACCTAGAGAAGTTGTCTAGAGATAAAAATCAATCTCAGATTTTTATTGAAACTCCATATAGAAATGAAAAATTATTGGCTGATTTAAAATCAATCTTATCGCCAACAACAAGTCTGTGTATTGCGGCAGATATTACCTTGTCTACAGAATATATAAAAACAAAAGAAGTGAGAGCTTGGAAGAGTGAAAATCCAGATCTACACAAGCGCCCAGCAATATTTATTATTCATAAAGAAAATTAAACAGTTGCTTTTCTGTTGCCTTTGATTTCAGATAGGTTGTAGCCAGCAAATTTTTGCATGTAATATTGAATTGTAGAACCGTACGCATCACTTAAATTGTGATTTCCGTTAGAACGTAAATATTTTTTCACATTTCCGGCACCACTTAAATGTGCTGCAGCTAAAATCCCTGATTCAGTAATTTTTACGCCATTAATAGTTGTGCCAACTTTTCGTAGAATGTCTTTTCTTAAGATCCATTTATTTACAGAACATAAAGCCAAAAAAGCCTTTTCTTGCAATTCAGGATTTTTTAAGAAATTTTCTGAATTGTAAATTTTAAAACGCTCTAGAGTTGTCAATCCAAATTGGTATTTCCCTAAATATCCTAAGGTGTTTACCGCTCTGTATTTTCCTTGTGACTCTTTAAAGGCAAGTGCTTCTTTGAAAGCACTGAAATTGTTTGGTAAAAAAAGAAGATTTTTACTTGTTTGACTAGCGTTTTTAGGATTGCTAATATCTGTTGAATTCTTAGTTTCTTCTGTTTTAGTAATTGGATTACTAAAGAAGATTGCAAGGCCGAAAATCAATAAAAAATATCTAATAATAAATTACTTTCTGTTAAGCGAGTGCAAAAGTACAACTTATTTTTTAATTAACTGATAGTCAGAATTGATAGTAGAAAACAGGGTCTTTAAGAATTTCGAATTGGTCTTTATTTTAGTCAGATCAACATCTAAACTCAAATAGAACTGTCTATAAGGGTTTTGTGTACTTTGATTTGCAGATGTAGTTTCTCCGTAAAGCATGCCTTCGGCTCCATAACCAAAAGCAACATTTAGCCATTTAGGGAATTTTCCTTCCTTGTTAAAAGACCAAATATTAGCAGACAGCCAATAGGTTTGTCCGTTGTAATCTTTTAGTGCTTGTTGGATAAAATTTTCTCCTAAAACGTTCGGTCTAACTTTTGAATACTGAGTTTGATGAAATGAGTACTTTAATGTAATTCTTTGTTCATTCCATAGTAATTCTTGTCCAATCAATAATCCTGTTCCACTTGCGTTGGCTAAAACATCTCCCCAAGAAGCTCCCCATTTTTTTGAAAAGCCATCAAGAACTTCTACAGCGGTTAAAAATGTAAAACCGAAAGTCGCTCCATAAATCAATTGATTTTTTTGACTAACTCCAGACCAGTCTAACACTTCCATTCCGACTTTGCCGACATAATAAGAGGTCATTATATGCCCCATTTTGTCCATTTGCTTCCATTGATTATTGTCATTAAAAAAATGAAAACTTGATTTGGCGTGATCGGAATACCACAATTTATCAAGAGCGATGAGAGTTCCTGTAGAAAGAATGGTTTCGGAAATGATTACGGCGTTTCTTCTTTTTATGTGTAATGTATCTGCCTTTTTATAGAATGAAGAGGTTTGGGCGATCGTATTGAAAGATATAAGGAGTATTGAGTAATAGATAATTTTAGTTGCAATTAGTGCGTCAAAAAAAGAATCCCGATTTCTCGGGAATGATACTGTACGGTTTTTTATGTTTTTACAAGCGAACAATCTAACTACCTATTTATTCCTTTTTTATTCATCCAACGATGATACTTTGCAGCGTTTCTATTGTGTTCTCTAAGAGAAGAGGCGAAAGCATGATATCCAAATTTCTCAACACTAGCACACATATAGATATAATTGTGTTTTGCTGGTTTTAAAACAGCATCAATTGCAGAAATATCAGGCATCGCGATTAATGTTGGTGGGGTGCCTCTGTGTTTGTAAGTGTTGTATGGAGAATCAATTTTTAAATCTTTCAATAATACTCTTTTTACAATAAAGTCTTGTCCATATTTTTCTTTTAACGCGTAAATAATTGTGGGATCTGCTCCTAAAGGAATTCTTCTTTTTAATCTGTTTAAGTACAATCCGGCAACAATTGGTCTCTCCGAAATTTTAGCAGTTTCCTTTTGTACTACAGATGCCAAAGCGATTACTTGAGTTCTATTTAGCTTTAGTTTTTTTGCTTGATTTTGTCTTTCTAAAGTCCAGAAACGATGGTATTCTTTGAGCATTCTATCTCTGAATTTCTCAGCAGAGGTGTTCCAGTAAAACTCATAACTATTAGGAACATACATTCCCAATGCACTTTTTAGAGTGAACTTGTGTTTGTTTAAAAATTTAGAATCTAACATCGCTTTTAAAATTGATGTAGAATCAGGTTCTATCTGTTCGGCAATTCTTCCAGCTAATTTTTCTAGTGAATTTTGATTGTTAAACAATACTTTGGTAGGTACTTGTTGTCCGCTTCTTAGTAAGTTGACTAAATCATTGTTAGAAATTCCTGTTTGAATTTTATATTTTCCTGGTTTGATAGATGCCGCATATTTTTTTCTGTTTGCAACCCAGGTAAATGATTTTACACGTTTTAAAAATGGTCTTATTTCGTTTTCAACATCTTTTAAATTGCTGTTGGTTTTGATAAATACATAGCCTTCTTTAATCGTGTTTGGTGCATATATTTTGGTATATGTATTGTAAGCGAAAAACCCACCTATAATAAAAAGCAAGCTGATAATTAATAAAATAAGTTTCTTCTTATTCATTTATGATTGTATTAATTGGAATAATATTTCGTCCTTGAATTTCCCTTTAGAGTAGATCCATTCTTTTTTCGTACCGATTTCTATAAAGTTGTGTTTTAGAAAAAGCGGGATGCTTTTTGCGTTGTCAGAAGTAATGTTTGCATACAATTGATGTAAGTTTAAATGTGTAAAACAATACTTAATTAACAATTGCAATGCTTCTGATGCAAAACCATTTTTTTGATATTTCTGATGAATTAAAATGCCAATTCCAGCTCTTTTGTGCTGCGGATTGAAATCAAACAAATCAATCAGGCCAACAGGAGTGTTATTTAGGTTTTCTTGAATAATTAAACGCAATTGCTTGGCTTCAAAAATATCTAAATGTGCATTTTCTAAATATTGTTTTAATAAAAATTTAGAAAACGGAGTTTGTGTATGGCTAACTTCCCAAAAAGACTCGTTATTTTCTGTGTCGAACAAAAATTGCAAGTCTTCAGGTTCTAAAGCTCTTAAATGAATTGTATTTCCGTGCAATGTATTCATTAATATGTGATTGTTCCTTTGTAAACAAAAGTTGCTGGACCTATTAAAAAGACATTTTTATAAATGTCTTTTTCTGCATCAAAACTTACTTCTAATTCACCGCCTTCTACAGGTAAAATAATACGATTACTTTCTGTTTGATTTGTTTTGTGCATTGCAATTGCCACAGCTGTAACTCCTGTTCCACAGGCCAAAGTTTCATTTTCTACGCCTTTTTCATAAGTTCGTACTCTAAATGTAGTGTCGTTTATTTTTTGAGCAAAATTCACATTAGCTCCAGGGGTATCATAACTATATCGTATCTTTTTTCCATTTTCAAATACCGGATACTCGTCAAGATTGTCTACCATTTCTACATGATGTTGTGTGCCAGTATAAGCAAAAACTGAATTTTCGTTTACTTTAATATCATTTACATCAATCATCTGCAAAGATATGATGTTGTTTTCTATGGTTGCGTAATGTGGTCCATCAAAAGCCTTAAAATCCGTTTTTGAATCGATCATTTTTAATTTTTCTGCAAAGGCTACAGCGCATCTACCACCGTTTCCACAAAAGGTTTCGCTGCTGTCGGCATTGTAATAGGTCATTTTAAAATCATGCTCATTGTCATTTTCAATCAAAATAACTCCATCAGCGCCAATACCAAAATGTCTGTCGCACAATGTGCGTATCAAAGCAGTATTCTCTTTCGGAAAACCAAGATCTCTATTGTCAATCATGACAAAATCATTTCCTGTTCCTTGATATTTGTAGAAAGTCAAATCCATAAGCAACAAATATACTAATTTCTATACTGAAATTGTAGTGTTAACGCAGGGTTAAAATACGTTAAAGTGAGTTAAACGGATTTAATTAAAATGTTAAAATTGTATATTTGAATTGTTCAATTAATAAAAAGAGTAAAGATGAAAAAAACAGCTAGCTTATTAGGAATTGCAGTTTTAGGCGGAATTTTAACACTTGGTGGATATAAAGTATTTTTAGAAAAACCACAAGTAGTTATTGAGCGAACAATTGAACCTGCATTAAAAACAGTACAAACAAACTACACAGCTACAGGTAATGTAGCAGTAAGTGGTAATCCTACTAACTTCACAGATGCAGCTGAGAAAACAGTGAATGCCGTTGTGCACGTAAAAAATACAGCCATAAAAACACAAACAAATCCGTACGCAGATTTGTTTTATGGTAGAGGAAGCGGAACAAGAAAATACCAACAAGTAGGAACAGGAAGTGGGGTTGTAATCTCTCCTGATGGCTATATCGTTACCAATAATCATGTAATTGACAACGCGACAGAATTAGAAATAACTCTCAATAATCAAAAAAAATACAAAGCAGAATTGATTGGAACAGATCCAGAAAATGACATTGCATTGCTGAAAATTAATGCTGATGAACCGTTGCCTTATATTCCGTTTGCGAATTCTGATGCCATTAAAATAGGGGAATGGGTATTGGCTGTTGGAAATCCATATAATTTAACATCTACAGTAACTGCGGGAATTGTTAGTGCAAAAGGAAGAGACTTGAAAGGGAATTCGAATGTAGAATCATTTATTCAAACAGATGCAGCTGTCAATCCAGGGAATAGTGGAGGTGCTTTGGTAAATACCCGAGGAGAATTGGTTGGAATTAATACAGCAATATCCTCTAAAACAGGTTCGTTTATCGGTTATTCTTTTGCAGTGCCGTCAAACATAGCCAAAAAAGTAATAGAAGATTTAATGGAGTTTGGTCGTGTTCAAGATGTGTTTTTAGGTATCATTAGAGATGGGGAGTTTAGGGAAGAAGGTGTTAGAATAAATGGGTTAACGAATAATGGTGGAGCAAAAAAAGCAGGATTGAAAGCTGGAGATATTATTGTGAAAGTAAACGATGTGAAAATTTCAAAATTTTCAGATTTAAAAGGTCAGTTAAAAGCGAAACGCCCAGAAGAATATATAAATGTTACAGTAAATAGAGATGGGGAGTTTTTAATTAAAAAAGTAAGGTTGGTAATAAAGGATCGATATAATTCTTTAAGCTATGGATTAGAACTTAGAGATTTGACTAAGTCAGAAAAAAAAGCATTAGGGATTTCTTTTGGAGTTAAAATAACGAAAGAAGCAAGAAAAGAGAATAGAGAATCAAGTATCGAAGGATTTATCATTATAAGAATTAATAATAAAAAAGTAGTAAGTGCTTCGCAAGTTGCGAAATTTTTAGACGCAAAAAAAAGATACCGAGTGAAAATAGAAATGTTGAATCTCGAAGGAAAGCTTGTCGAGTTTTATATTCAATAATAAGAGGTATTTAATAATTGTAAAACCTCTATTTTTGAGATGCTTAATATTAGAGGTTTTTTATTGTGAAAAAATAGTTACGAAATCGATTGAAATAACTATTTTCGCACCAAATTTCAAACAAAAGATATAACACAACTATGTCAACAATAACAAATTACGAAAAAGAAGTTACGATTCAAGCAGAAACTCGTAGGGCGACAGTAGAATTTATCAATATTGTAAATGATTTATGGTATGATAAATCGATCGAATTGGTTTTATTTAGAAATCAATTGATTGATAAAAGAGCAAGCGAAGTTTTAAATTTAATTAGCTATGCAGAAGAATTTGTAGCAAAGCCAATTTCAATTTTTGATGCATTGGATATTGCAAAAGCAATTCAGCAAATAGAATTGCCATCGTCTAAACTAGATATTGGAAAACTAGCATATGAATGCCATTTGCATGAAGATAATTGTTCAGATAAAGTTGCTTTTGTGAAGCATCAATTGAAAGGAGCAAAAGAGTCTGAAAACATAGAGCCAAAAGATGTTGTTTTATACGGGTTTGGTAGAATTGGACGTTTGTTAGCTCGTGAGTTGATGAATAAAATGGGAAAAGGTTCTCAATTGCGTTTAAGAGCAGTGGTTACTCGTGGAGTAATTGATCAAACTGTTTTAGAGAAAAGAGCTTCTTTATTGAGTATTGATTCTGTACATGGAGATTTTTTAGGAACTGTTACTGTTGATGCAGAAAATAATGCATTGATTATTAATGGTACAACAGTGTATATGATTTCTGCAAATCAACCAGAAGATATTGATTATACATCTTACGGAATTAATGATGCATTAATTATTGATAACACTGGAGTTTTTAAAGATGATAAAGCGTTGGCAAGACATTTAGTTCCTAATGGAGCAAGTAAAGTATTGTTAACGGCTCCTGGAAAAGGAGTTCCGAATATTGTACACGGTGTAAACCACACAGAACACAATCCAGATGTGGTAGATATTTTTTCTGCTGCTTCTTGTACTACAAATGCAATTACACCTGTTCTTAAAGTTTTGGAAGATAGCTTCGGGATTAAAAAAGGACATTTAGAAACCATTCACGCATATACAAACGATCAGAATTTAGTAGATAACATGCATAAAAAATACCGTAGAGGTAGAGCTGCAGCGTTAAATATGGTAATTACTGAAACTGGAGCTGGTAAAGCGGTTGCAAAAGCGCTTCCTGCTTTAGAAGGAAAGTTAACTTCAAATGCAATACGTGTGCCTGTTCCAAATGGTTCTTTGGCAATTTTAAGTTTACAATTGCATACAGAAGTAACTGTAGAGTCTGTAAATGCAATCATGAAGAAATATGCTTTAGAAGGCGATTTAGTTGAGCAAATTAAATACTCTATCGATAACGAGTTGGTTTCTTCTGATATTATTGGGTCATCTTCACCTTCAATTTTTGATAGTAAAGCAACCATTACAGACGGAGATAGTTTGGTGATTTACGTTTGGTATGATAACGAATATGGGTATTCTCATCAAGTAATGCGTTTGGCAAAACACATTGCAAAGGTTAGACGTTATACGTACTATTAGTAGTATTTAAAATTATAATAAAAAAAAGCCGAAACATTTGTTTCGGCTTTTTTATTGATTTATTTTTCTTTTTGTTCTTCTGACGTTTTCTTTGCTTTTTTTATTTTAATAGTGAGCTCGTTTTTCTTCTCGTCTAAATCCATAATAATGGTATCTCCTTCATGAAGTTTAGAGTTGACTATTTCTTCTGCTAAAGCGTCCTCAATGTGTTTTTGAATGGCTCTCTTTAGTGGTCTTGCCCCGTATTTTTTATCAAAACCTTTATCAGCAATGTAGTCTTTTGCAGTGTCGCTTAAATTCAACGTGTAGCCAAGGTCAGAAATTCGTTTTAGTAACTTGTCTAATTCAATATCAATAATAGAGTGAATGTCTTTTCTCTCTAATGAATTGAAAACGATAATGTCGTCAATTCTATTTAAGAATTCGGGTGCAAACGATTTTTTTAATGCGCCTTCAATAATTCCTTTAGCATGATCATCGGCTTGTGCAACTTTAGAAGAAGTTCCAAATCCAACGCCAGCTCCAAAATCTTTCAATTGTCTTGCGCCAATATTAGAAGTCATGATAATAATGGTATTTCTAAAATCAATTTTTCTTCCTAAGCTGTCTGTTATATGCCCGTCATCTAAAATTTGCAACAACATATTAAATACATCTGGATGCGCTTTTTCAATTTCATCTAGCAAGACAACAGAATACGGTTTACGTCTAATTTTCTCTGTCAATTGCCCGCCTTCTTCGTAGCCTACGTAACCAGGAGGTGCTCCAATTAATCTAGAGATGGCAAACTTCTCCATGTATTCACTCATGTCAATTCTAATTAAAGAATCTTCAGAGTCAAATAATTCTCTTGCGAGTACTTTTGCTAATTGCGTTTTTCCAACTCCAGTTGAACCTAAAAATATAAATGAGCCAATTGGTTTGTCAGGGTCTTTAAGTCCAACACGGTTTCTTTGAATAGCTCTCACGACCTTGGTTACCGCTTCGTCTTGACCAATTACTTTTCCTTTTATTAAACTAGGCAATTCGCTCAAGCGATTGCTTTCTGCTTCAGCAACTCTGTTTACAGGGATTCCTGTCATCATAGAAACTACTTCAGCAACGTTGTCTTCGGTTACAATCTCTCTATTTAGTTTAGAGTCTTCTTCCCATTGTTTTTGTGCAGATTCTAAAGCCGATTCAATATTTTTTTCATCGTCCCTAAGTTTTGCAGCTTCCTCGTATTTTTGTCCGCTAACAGCTTTTGATTTTTGATCTCTAATACTTTCTAGTTCTGACTCAAGGGCCAATACTTGCTTCGGAACAATGATGTTTGTGATGTGTATTCTAGATCCAGCTTCGTCTAAAGCGTCAATTGCTTTGTCTGGAAGATATCTATCTGTCATGTAGCGATTGGTTAGCTTTACACAAGCCTCAATTGCGTCATCTGTGTAATCTACATGATGATGCTCTTCGTATTTTTCTTTGATATTGTGAAGAATCTGAATGGTTTCTTCTACTGTTGTTGGTTCAACGATAACCTTTTGAAAACGACGTTCTAAGGCCCCATCCTTCTCAATATTGGTCCTGAATTCGTCTAGAGTAGTAGCTCCAATACATTGAATCTCGCCTCTTGCTAACGCGGGTTTTAACATGTTGGATGCATCTAAAGAACCTGTTGCGCCACCAGCACCAACTATGGTGTGAATTTCATCAATGAAAAGAATAATATCTTCATTTTTTTCAAGCTCATTCATCAAGGCTTTCATTCGTTCTTCAAATTGTCCTCTGTATTTTGTTCCGGCAACTAAGCTTGCCAAGTCTAAAGAGATAATTCTTTTGTCAAATAAAATTCGAGAAACCTTTCTGTTTACAATACGTAAAGCCAATCCTTCTGCAATAGCAGATTTACCTACACCTGGTTCTCCAATTAACATTGGATTGTTTTTCTTTCTCCTGCTTAAGATTTGAGAAACGCGTTCTATTTCTTTTTGTCGACCAACAACAGGATCTAGGTTATTTGCTTCTGCCATGGCAGTTAAATCTCTACCGAAATTGTCTAAAACAGGTGTTTTAGATTTTTTAGCAGTTTTACCTTTTGAGGGATGTTGCTCAAACGGATTTGATTTCTCTCCTCCAAATTCATCCTCAGAAGGAGTCTCTGCAATCGGGTCTAAAGAGATTGCGGGTTCGTCCGTGTGTAATTGTTTGTACAGAGCTTTTGTTTGATCATAGTCTACATACAGCTTGTTTAGTAGCTTTGTTGTAGGGTCGTTCTCGTTTCTTAAAATACACAACAATAAATGTGCGGTATCTATAGATTCGCTTTGATATAATTTAGCTTCTAAAAATGTCGTTTTTAGTGCTTTTTCTGCTTGTCTTGTTAGGTGTAAACTTTTCTTTTGATCTGTGGTTTCAAAAGTGGGATTTATGGGATTTAATTTTTCAATTCTAGAACGCATTAAATCTAAATCGATATCAAATGTAGTTAAGATATCAATTGCTTTTCCTTCTCCTTTTCTAATCAAACCTAGCAGTAAATGTTCTGTGCCTATAAAATCATGTCCTAATCTTAAGGCTTCATCTTTACTGAAGGTAATTACATCTCTTACTCTTGGTGAAAAATTGTCGTCCATATTTTTATGTATATAGTTGTAAATTTAATAGAAATTTTATTAAAAAAATACAAAAAAAATGCCAGATTCATTTTTTTGCCAAAATGTCTTGATTTTTGCGTGCTGAATATCTTGATAACCAGCTAGATAAAACTTGTTGAAAAATATTTATAAATGTTGATAACTCTAAGGAAACGCGGTGTGTTATTTTTTGTTAAAAAGGCTAATTATTGTATCTTGCTCGTTTAAGAAAATTAGTAAAAAATTAATACATAAATATATATGACAGACGGAGAAAAGTTGATTCCAATTAATATTGAGGAACAGATGAAATCTGCATACATTGATTATTCAATGTCGGTTATTGTTTCTAGAGCATTACCAGATGTTAGAGATGGTTTAAAGCCAGTTCACAGAAGGGTGCTTTTCGGAATGCATGAATTAGGAATTAAAGCTACAGGATCTTATAAGAAGTCTGCCAGAATTGTTGGAGAGGTTTTAGGAAAGTATCATCCTCACGGAGATACATCGGTATATGATTCTATGGTTCGTATGGCTCAAAGTTGGAGTCAGCGTTATATGATGGTTGACGGACAAGGGAACTTTGGTTCTGTAGATGGTGATAGCCCAGCTGCAATGCGTTATACTGAGGTAAGAATGCAGAAGATTTCTGAAGACATGTTGTCTGATATTGAAAAGGATACAGTTGATCATCGTTTAAACTTTGATGATACATTACAAGAACCTACAGTTTTACCAACTAGAATTCCGAATTTATTGGTGAACGGTGCTTCTGGTATTGCCGTTGGTATGGCAACAAATATGGCGCCACACAACTTAACTGAAGTTGTAAATGGAACATTGGCGTATATCGAAAATCGAGATATTGAGATTGATGAGTTGATGCAACATGTAAAAGCTCCAGATTTTCCTACTGGAGGAATTATTTATGGTTATGATGGCGTTAAAGATGCTTTTCATACAGGAAGAGGACGTATTGTAATGCGTGCAAAAGCTGTAATTGAAGAAGTAAAAGGACGTGAATGTATTATTGTTACTGAGATTCCTTATCAGGTGAACAAAGCAGAAATGATTAAAAAGACTGCTGAGTTAGTGAATGATAAGAAACTGGAAGGTATTGCCAATATTAGAGATGAGTCTGATAGAAACGGAATGCGTGTTGTGTATGTTTTAAAACGTGATTCAATTCCAAATATCGTATTAAATAAGTTGTTCAAATACACCGCTTTACAAACCTCTTTTAGTGTAAATAATATTGCACTTGTAAATGGTAGACCAGAGCAATTAAACTTAAAGCAATTAATTCATTATTTTGTTGAACACAGACATGAAGTTGTGGTTCGTAGAACTAAATTTGAATTAAAGAAAGCAGAAGCAAGAGCACATATTTTAGAAGGATTAATAATTGCTTCAGATAATATTGATGAGGTAATCAAAATTATTAGAAGTTCTAAAAATGCAGATGAAGCTAGAGAGGCCTTAATCACTCGTTTTGAATTGACAGAAATTCAAGCAAAAGCAATTGTAGAAATGCGCTTGCGTCAGCTTACTGGATTAGAACAAGATAAGTTGCGTGCTGAGTTTGATGAAATCATGAAAACAATCATTGATTTAAAAGATATTTTAGCAGATGAAGGAAGACGTTATCAAATTATTATTGATGAGTTGAAGCATGTTAGAGATAAATATGGTGATGCTCGTAGGTCTCAAATTGAATATGCTGGTGGAGACATGAGTATTGAAGATATGATACCAGACACAAAAGTAGTTGTGACAATTTCGAATGCAGGGTATTTAAAAAGAACGAATCTAGACGAATATAAAGTTCAAAATAGAGGAGGAAGAGGTCAGAAAGGTGTTGCTACCAGAAATGAAGATTTCTTAGAGCATTTATTTGTGGGTACAAACCATCAATATATGATGTTCTTTACGCAAAAAGGAAAAGTATTCTGGATGCGGGTGTATGAAATTCCAGAAGGAGGAAAGAATACCAAAGGTAGAGCAATGCAGAATCTTATAAATATTGAGCAAGATGATAAAGTGAAAGCTTTCTTAGTAACTCAAGATTTAAAAGACGAAGATTATATCAATAGCCATTACGTAATTATGGCGACTAAGAAAGGTCAAGTTAAAAAGACTTCTTTAGAGCAATATTCTCGTCCAAGAACAAATGGAATTAACGCAATTACCATTAAAGAAGGTGATGAATTACTAGAAGCAAAATTAACAACTGGAGACAGTCAAGTAATGTTGGCATTGAAATCAGGTAAAACGATTCGTTTCGAAGAGGCTAAAACCCGTCCAATGGGAAGAACTGCATCTGGAGTTAGAGGAATCACTTTGCAACATGATAAAGATGAAGTTGTAGGGATGGTTGCTGTGAACGATACTGAAAGTAATATTTTGGTGGTTTCAGAAAAAGGATATGGTAAACGTTCTAGTTTAGAAGATTACAGAATTACAAATAGAGGAGGTAAAGGAGTTAAGACTTTAAATATTTCTGATAAAACAGGTCAGTTAGTTGCTATTAAAAATGTAACAGATGAAGATGACTTAATGATTATTAACAAATCTGGAATTACAATTAGAATGGCGGTTGCAGATCTGCGTGTAATGGGTAGAGCAACGCAAGGAGTTAAATTAATAAATATAAAAGATTCAGATAGTATTGCAGCTGTAGCGAAAGTTCAGCATGAAGAAGAAGAAGAAGAATTAGAAGAGAACGAAGATGGCACGGATGTTGAAAATCCATCAATAGAAAGTCAAGAATAATTAAATACTATTAAAATTAAGAAGATCATGAAAAAACAAATATTAACAGTAGCCTTAGGTTTTGTAACAGTTGTTTCCTTTGGACAAAAAAATGAGTTAAAGGCAGCAGAAAAGGCTATTAAAAAGCAAGATTTTACAACTGCGGTTTCTGCAATTAATTCAGCGGAGCCTCTTATGGCGAACGCAGAGAAGCTAAAGTCGAAGTTTTACTTTTTAAAAGGGAAAGCATTTGCAGGAAAGAAAGAGTACAGAACTGCAGCCGCAGCTTTTAATAAGTTATTAGCGTATGAAAAAGCAGCTAATAAATTTAAATATTCTGATAAAACAGCTCCAATTTTGAACCATTTGATTCAGGAGGTATCAAAAAAAGCAATTTCTTTTTATCAAAAAGACGACTTTAAGAATGCAACAGAAAATTTTTATTTAACGTATGCATTGAGTCCAACTGATACTAGTTTTTTATACAATGCGGCAATTAGTTCAGCACAAGCCAAAGATTTAAATACATCATTGGAGTATTATAGAAAACTTAAAGAAATAGGGTATTCAGGAATTAAAATAACATATTTGGCTTTAAACCCAAAAACAGGTAAAGAAGAAGATTTAGGGTCTAAAGCTCAAAGAGATTTGTTGGTTAGATCTGGCTCTTATGGAAATCCTGTTGATAAAAAATCAAAATCAAAGTCGTCTACAATTATTAAAAATATTGCGAGTATCTTATCTGAACAAGGTAAGTATGAGGAAGCTGTAACTGCAATTAAAGAGGCAAGAAAAGCAACCCCAGGAGATATAAACCTGTTGTTGACTGAGGCAGATTTTTATATCAAGTTAAATAAAATGGATGAGTTTGGTACATTAATGACTGAAGCAGTTAAAATGGATCCAAATAATGCGGTATTGTATTTCAACCTTGGTGTTGTAAATTATAATCAAAAAAGATTAAAAGAAGCAAAAGGGTATTACAAAAAGGCCATAGAATTAAAAGCTGATTATTCTGATGCATACATGAATTTAGCTGTTCTTATCTTGGATGAAGATGTGAAAATTGTTGAAGAGATGAATAAAAATTTATCAAACTTTAAAAAGTATGATGAATTAGAGAAGAGACAAAAAAAGGTGTATAGAGAAGCTTTACCTTATTTAGAAAAGTCTGATTCTTTAAAAAGAAATATTGACACTGTACGTACATTGTTAAATATTTATGAAAACTTAGAACTAGAAGATAAAGCAAAAGTGTTTAGAGAATTGTATAAATCTATGAGATAAGGGATTTAAACAGTAGCACATAAAAAAAACCGAAACTTAATAGTTTCGGTTTTTTTTATGTGCTAAATTATTTTCTTTATGACTCGTAATTTATGTGTATGTCTCTTAGAATCTACATTGTATATTCCGCTATGATCTAATCTGTCAATTCTGACCTTTCCATGAGCGTGAATAATATAGTTGTCTTTCATAATAATACCAACATGAGTAATTACGCCTTCGTTATCGTCAAAAAAAGCTAAGTCTCCAGGTTCACTTTCTTCAATAAAACTTAATACTTCTCCTTGCGTAGCTTGTTGTTTTGCTTCTCTAGAAAGGTGGTATCCACATAGTTTATAAACCATTTGGGTAAACCCAGAACAGTCAATGCCAAATGGCGTTTTTCCTCCCCATAAATAAGGGGTGTTTAAATATAGAAATGCGGTTTTTAGGAGTGCGTCTTTCGGTAAAGTATTATGATATACCTGTCCTTCAAAAGTGTATTTCGAATTGTCTATTTCAAATTTTTGATTTGTAAAAAAAGGCAAAGAAGAGCCTAAGCAGACTGTTGATAGGCCTCCATTGTTGTCAGTAATAAAATCAATCAATTCGCCAGAAATAGTTGTCGTTGTTCTGGTTAATTGAGTGTAAGAGTCTTCTGTGATTTCTACATATTGTTTGTTGTCAATATATCCTTCATAAGAATCATGTTGAAGTCGAATTTTGCTCCACTTTTTTCTTTTCTCTAAAACTTTAAAATGCTCACCAAAGAGCACTTGAGAAACCATTTCTGATCTATCAGAAGCTTCAAGTCTTAAAGGAACGATACTTAAATTACAAATGCCGTAGAGCATAGTAGAATTACAAATTTTTGAGTTATAGAATCGTTTTTAGATTCTTTCAATTACCATTGCGCTTGCACCACCACCACCATTACAGATAGCTGCAGCACCAATTTTGGCGTTATTTTGTTTTAAAATAGAGGTTAAAGCAATCACAATTCTTGCTCCAGAAACACCTAATGGATGCCCTAAAGAAACTGCTCCTCCATTAACATTTACATGGCTTGCGTTTATTCCTAAAATTTTTGTATTTGCCAATCCTACAACAGCAAATGCTTCGTTTAATTCAAAATAATCAACATCATCTATAGAGATGTTTGCTTTTGCCAATGCTTTTGGAAGTGCTTTTGCTGGTGCTGTTGTAAACCATTTAGGTTCGTGTGCGGCATCTGCATATCCTTTTATTTTTGCAATTGGAGTTAAGTTTAATTTTGTTGCTCTTTCAGCAGACATTAAAACCAAGGCTGCTCCACCATCGTTTATTGTAGATGCATTGGCAGCTGTAACTGTACCTTCTTTTGTGAAAGCAGCACGTAAAGCTGGAATTTTCTCCATTTTCACGTTTTTATATTCTTCATCTTCAGAAAAAATAACTGGTTCACCACGTCTCTGTGGAATTTCAACAGGAACTATTTCGTCAGCATATTTACCTTCTTTCCATGCATTAGCAGATCTTGTGTAAGACTCAATAGCAAAAGCATCTTGATCTTCTCTAGAAAATTCATATTCAGTTGCACAATCATCAGCACAAACACCCATGGCAACTTTTTCGTATGCATCTACTAATCCATCTTTTTGCATTCCATCTTCCATGGTAATAGGCCCAAACTTAGAACCTTTTCTAGCATGTTGATAATGTGGAATTGAACTCATGTTCTCCATTCCTCCGGCAACAACAATATCAGCATCGCCTAAAGCAATTGTTTGAGCTGCCAACATGATAGATTTCATTCCAGAAGAACAAACTTTGTTCACGGTTGTACAAGGAACAGTATTTGGTATTCCTGCAAAAATAGCTGCTTGTCTAGCTGGAGCTTGACCTAGGCCTGCCGAAACAACATTACCCATATAAACTTCTTCAACCAAATTAGGGTCTAAGTTTATTTTTTCTAATGCGCCTTTTATTGCGATAGCTCCTAATTTTGGAGCTGGAATTGAAGATAAACTCCCCATAAAACTCCCTATTGGAGTTCTTGCTACTGATACAATTACAACTTCTTTCATGCTTGAATATATATTATATTTATGTAGATTAATTTTTACCATGCGAAAATAACCAATTTTTGTGAGCAATAAAATATATTAGGATGCCTTTTGTGTTAAAGAAATAAAGTGTGTGCTAATTTTTGATGCGTTTGCAAATTAAAGTAAGTTTGTAATAATTAGTGTCACCACGTAATGGAATTGTAATTATGAGTCAGATGATTAATAAAATATATAAGAATAACGCAATCGTTTACAAGGTTTTACTGTTCTTGGTTTCTGTTGTTTCTATTGTCTATCTTTTTCCAAAAGGAGGGCAGTTTAAATATGATTTCACCAAAGGGAAACCATGGCAGTACGACAATTTATATGCTTCTTTTGATTTTTCTATCCAGAAAAATGAAGATGAAATAACCAAAGAGAAACAAGAGTTAACAGTAAATAATAAACAGTATTTTGTGTATGATAATGCTGTAGTTTCTCAAGTAAGAAAAGAATTTACAGAGAAGATTAATTCCATTCAAGAAAATGACTCCATTGATTCCGTAGAATTACTAAAGTTGATTTCTATCGGTAATACTGTAGTAGATAAAGTTTATAAAAATGGATTTTTAGAGATTGCAAGTCAGGGTAAAATTATTGACAACAATGATCTTGTATATTTAAGGAAAACCAATCAAGTTGAAGAGCTGGCTTATAGTAGACTGTTCTTAACCAAAGATGTTTTTCAAATCATTACAGACAATATTGGAAGTACGCCTTATACGTATGAGCAAAACACTTTGTTGAATATCTTATCAGAAATTTTAAAAGCAAATGTTTCGTTTGATGCTGAGTTTACGCAGAAAGACTTAGAAGAATCCTTTAAGAATATTTCTTATACAAAGGGATTGGTTACTACCGGAGAATTGATTATTTTAAAAGGACATATTGTTGAAGGTAGAAAGCTTGCCGTTTTAAATTCGCTGAAAATTGAATCTGAGTCTAAAGTTTGGACCGAGTCTAGTTATAATTGGATCGTTGTAGGATATACAATCCTGGTTTCTTTGGCTTTGTTGATGCTATTGTTATTTCTTAAAAAGAATCGAGTAGAAATCTATAATAATAACAATAAAGTGACCTTTATTTTTTTCAATATCATATTTATGGTGTTAATTCAAACATTGGTTGTAAAGTACAATTCAGATTATTTATATGTAGTTCCTTTAAGTATTCTTCCTATTGTCTTAAAGGCCTTTTTTGATGCTCGATTAGGGTTGTTTGCACATGTCTTAACTGTACTGTTACTTGGTTTTATTGTACCTAATAGTTTCGAGTTTATTTACCTTCATATAATTGCAGGTATCGTAACCATTCTAACAGTTTCTGAATTGTATAAAAGGGCAAGTTTGTTTATTTCTATTGGACAGATTACGTTGATATATATGATTACTTATTTTGCGTTTTCCATTATCAAAGAAGGAAATGCTTCACAAATCAATATAGACTATTTTATGATGTTTGCTGCGAATGGTGTGTTGTCATTTTTAGCCGTATTCTTTATTTATATGTATGAGAAGATATTTGGTTTGGTTTCTGATGTAACTTTATTAGAGCTTTCAAATACAAATACCAAACTATTAAGAGAGTTGAATGAAAAAGCGCCAGGAACGTTTCAGCATTCAATGCAAGTAGCCAATTTAGCTGAAGCTGCAGCGAATGAGATTGGTGCAAATTCGATGTTGGTGAGAACCGGAGCTTTGTATCATGACATAGGTAAAATGTTAAATCCAATGTATTTTATCGAAAATCAATCTACAGGTGTAAACCCTCATAATGATTTGTCTCCAAAAGACAGTGCTCAAATAATCATCAACCATGTGATAAAAGGTATTGAATTGGCAAAGAAAAATAAATTGCCAGATCGTATTATCGATTTTATCAGAACACATCACGGAACGAGTTTGGTGTACTATTTTTATAAAAATGAACAAGAACTAAATCCTGAAGAAAAGGTTGATATCAGTAAATTTCAATATCCAGGGCCAATTCCTTTTTCAAAAGAGACAGCTATTTTAATGATTTCTGATGCGGCAGAAGCGGCAACAAAAAGTATTAAAAACCCTACAGCACAATCCATAGAAATCTTGATTGATAAAATTGTAGAGAAGCAAAAATCTGATAATCAATTTATTAATTCTGATATTACTTTTAGAGAAATAGAAAAGATTAAAAAAGTAATAAAAAAGAAGCTGATGAATATGTATCACCTAAGAATTGAATACCCAGATTAAGAGAAAATATTTATAAAAAAAAGATAAAAAAGGTTGTGGAATTGTAATTGTAGTTATACATTTGCACTCGCAATTTTAGACTAATACTTCGGTGTTATTTTAAGGAGAGGTGCCAGAGTGGTAATGGAGCAGATTGCTAATCTGTCGACGTTTTTCGTCGCCAGGGTTCGAGTCCCTGTCTCTCCGCAAATTTTGCATACTCGGGGTGTAGCGTAGCCCGGTCATCGCGCCTCGTTTGGGACGAGGAGGTCGCAGGTTCGAATCCTGCCACCCCGACACTGTTTTCGTAGAAACATAAAAACTACGGGCTCGTAGCTCAGCTGGATAGAGCACCTCCCTTCTAAGGAGGCGGTCATAGGTTCGAATCCTATCGGGCTCAC
>MAAC01009469.1_pt1 | contig 24696 bp, 3 predicted proteins | sample 1115981 | NCBI WGS metagenome assembly MAAC01 (sample SAMN04961126, study PRJNA320927) | seawater metagenome | isolation source: sample BD02T64 sea water enriched with oil for 64 days | place: USA:Gulf of Mexico | collected 2013-07-27
TCCGCTGTTGATTTCTGCGCTTGCTTAAGGAATTCAATAATTGCCGGTTTATTCCCTACAATTTGACCTTTTATCTCAGCAGTAAATGCTCCCTCCGGTGCACTAAAACGGAGATTATCCCCATCTAACCACAAACGAATATCTTTCTTAGCAAGGAAGGACAACAACTCAACAACGGACATACAGCACCTTTTAATTTTTGTTATATGCGAGACAAGAAAACGGCTGCAGAAGGTGTGGGGTTAGCAGCGCATTAGCGTCTCAAAATGATTTACTTATAGACCAATAAATCATTTTTGGCGATATTATTATGACTCTCAGAATATTACACTGTTATGGGTAAAAAGACTGCCGAAAGCTAACAAGATCATAGTGTTAAGCCCTTCGAATCATTGAAATTCAGCCTAAATAACACTCGATTTATTATTGATACATGCGTTTCTAGCTAAAGTTCTCCCTGTAGTTGAGCCAAGCTTCATGAAAGCTGTCATGTAATGGTACTATTTAGGATTGAAAAGCTTGTGCCAGGCGTTGTATGAGGAATTGTCTATGGCCATAATCACCAACTTATTGGTGATGTCCAAATAGGAAACAACCAAAAAAAGTCACAGATGAGGATATTTACCTAACCACAAAAGATGAGGCTGATGGCTGGCCATCAGCATTGTATGGCTATTCGATAGTACTCGAAAAATGTAATACTTCTCCTTTTTGAGGTAGCGCTATCTCAGAGTACATTTCTGTAGCACTGTTCCATATTAACCAGGTCTTATCTTCAGCCTTATCGAATTCATACAACACTCGTGTTGGTTCTCCAATTGAAGACACTTCTTTTATCAATATACTCATCCCCGGCGTAGTAAACCTATCGCCAACAGAAAACAGTTTTCTAGCGCTACGGAAAACACTGTTATATATTTTTATCGCATACAGCGTACTCGCCATACCACCTCTAGAGGTATCCAGGTGACTTTTCGCTGTCAACATCAAGCCCTCTTCGGCCACTAATTCAAACGTGTTGTCGGACATTCGAGTAATGGTCATATCCGTGTAGGCTGGAGCAATAATATTCAACTCTTTCGCAGAATCAGCGGTATCATGGTCATCGTGAAATAAAATATACAAAAATAGAAATGGATTGGGCGCGTTGATAATAACAACATCTTTCTCAGCTATATCCTCAACCATATCCAAATCAATTCCCGCAGGAACGCTATAAACACCACCCGATCCCAAGGAGACCATCACCAACAACCAAACCAACGGTGTAACGACCAAATGCGCAGTGATAAAAAACCAACGAACTACTTTCGACAACGTTACTTGGGCAGTTGTCACATACCCATGTAACGATTCTTGATACGCCTTATCCAACAGCATTGCCACCAGACCCGATGCTCCAACAGACACAATAAATAGTAGTCGGCCGCTCGGCAACGCAATAGCACAAGAAGGTACTGCAGCCAATACAGACCCCATCAGCAAAAACCGCGCAACGGGGTTCATCTTAAGCATTGGAATAAATGCGGCCAGAAAAATAAGCAAGCAAACTATCGTGCCTCCTAGCACAACTGACTTAACTTGCGGTGATAACAAATTATAAACACTATCAACACCGGCATACTGACTAAACAGCAGAAAGGGCAACCGCTCTAAAGTAGCGCCAATAAAAACAATGCCATCCTGTATTGGGTCCAAATACAACCCAGTGTTTAATGCTCCGTAATCGAGGTATCGATAAAGGACACGCCAACCCACAACGACAAAAAATGCAGGTAGCAGTGACAAAATACGCTTCCTCCACCTCCCCTCTTCCAAGCAAAAAGTGTAAGCCCCTATATAGGCAACACTCGCAATACCAGCCTCTGCACTTAACAATGCAGCAAAGAGAATCACTTGCGCTAGAATACCCGTAAGCACCCCCCCATCTTTACGCCAACGAATATGCAAGAGAACAGCTGTCACACCAAAAAAAGCTGCAATAACCCCATTCCGATTCGCAATCCACGATAACGGGCTGGCAAAACTAAAATCAATGGCGTACAACAATGACGCTAAGCCGGCAACCGCTAGCGACAGTTTCAGCTCCCTAAAAAATAACGCAACAGCAAAAACAAGGAAGCTAAACCATACCATATCTTGGAATAACATCATTGTCGGGCTATTAGGCCAAAGTTTATAATCTAACCAATGGGTTGCAGCAGACAGTGGCCGCCAGAATGCTAGCTGCATATCGGGGTCCGCCCACCACTGATTAACAACTCCTATGGCTTGTAATTCAGACAGATTTTGTTGATCTTTTTTTACAAAAGAAAAAAGGCTATTCACGGATTCTAGGAACGTTTTATCAGGCTTAGCCGCCTCGTAACCCTGTTCATATAAAGTAGTGGACCCTTGCAAAACAATACGATGGAATAGATCATCCGTTTTAAGATGCCCTCTTAAAACCGGCGCAGTTAACAACAAACAAAATAGCGCTAAGAAGACAGGCCAATATCGATGTACAAATAATGCTTGGAATTTTTCTACTACTGAACTAACCATTTACTACATTCCCACTTTAGCTTGACCAACCAGTCAATTTCAGTCACGCAACAAGCGCTATTTTTAACTCGATTACCCAACGATAACCCTATCAAAAATAGCGTTCTTAAGAGCGTTCTTTAATTTGTTGCAACTTTTATTAGAGCCTTATAGAAAACCTTCATCACGATTTTCATCTTCGGACGACTCGAGCGCTCCACCAGTAGCATTCTTAGCAGCCCATATCATGGTATCCAAGTATTCTGCAATATCAGAAATAGTGTGCAACTCAAACAATGAACGTAATGGTATATCTACTTCAAACTCCTTTCTGAATTTAGACACAACACGAGCAGCCAATAGAGAATGTCCGCCAAGATCAAAGAAATTGTCATATACTCCCACTTGATCAACGCTGAGAACCTCACCCCAAATACGAGCTAATTTTTCCTCAGTTTCATTTCGTGGCGCCACGTATTCAACACCAACCTTTTCATCGGGTGATGGTAGTGCTTTTCGATCTATTTTTCCGTTTGGGGTCAACGGCCAATCAGCAAGTGATATAACCACCGCCGGAATCATATATTCAGGCAAGTAACCTCGCAGCGCATTACGGCACTGACTTTCACTAAATTCACCATCAGTGACAACATATGAAATAAGTTGATCTTCATTAACTAATGTAAGACTACTAACAACGACATCTTGCTTACCGAGAGCGGATTCAATTTCTCCTAGCTCAATACGTAAGCCACGCAGTTTCACCTGAAAATCTTTACGACCTACGTATTCAAGATCACCACTTGGCCAGTAACGAACAAGGTCACCCGTTCGATACCAGTTACCCTCACTGTAAGGGTTGTCCACAAACACTTGCCCTGTCAGTTCTGGATTACCAAGATAACCTTGCCCTAATCCTGCGCCGGCAACACAAAGCTCTCCGACGATTCCTTCAGGTAGTAACTTCCCTTGGGAATCAGCCACATAAATTTCAGTGTTCTGAACCGGCTTACCGACAGGTATAACACCTGGAGCAGAGCCCGTACTTTCCTCATCATTAAGAACATGACAAGCCACAACATCAGTACATTCCGTCGGCCCATAACTGTTGATTACTTGGCAATTAACAGCATCAATACCTAACCACGTTGATATGGAGGCCTTGTTAATCGGCTCTCCACCCAACACCAGATGCCTAATCGAGGCGAATGGATAACCACGTTTGTTACTATCCTCTACGATCGGGTAGAAGGCACTTGGCGCACTATTTATTATCGTTACCTGGTGTTCCACAATCGTACTGACAAGCACATCTACGTCATAGTGGTCCATTTTCGGAATCACCAATCTGCCGCCTTTTGTTAAACATGCAAATAAATTCTTTTGTGTCAGATCAAATCCAAATGCACTAGCAAGCATAAAGCGATCATCAGCCGTAACGCTTAACTCCTTGGTATACCAATCCAACAAGTTTAATTCACCACCATGTGTTACCGCCGCCCCTTTTGGCTGTCCAGTTGAACCAGAGGTGTAAATGATATAAATAAGATTATCTCGAGATGGCAAGGTATCTGGTAACGACTTACTCATAGTCTCGAGCATTTGGGAGGCACCAGTATTCATCACTAACAAAGGTCGGCCCGATAAATCTGCGCCTTCGGACGTCAAACGATCGACCACACATTGTTGGGTTATCAGTAACTTTGCAGATGAGTCATCCAACATATAAACCAATCTTTCTGAGGGATACGTTGAATCCATTGGAACATAGGCAGCAGACGTTTTTAATACACCCAATACAGCAACCATCATATCGATAGATCGATCGAAACACAGTGCTACTCTATCTCCAGCCACGACTCCCTGCTCGCTCAAATATTGAGAGAGCTGGTTGCTTCGCTCACTAAGCTGAAGGTAACTAATGGTTTCTTCACCATATTGAACCGCTATTGCATTCGGGCTTACTTGCACTTGCTGCTCAATAAGCTCAACAACCGAACCAACATCAGGCATCGGCACTTTATCACCTTGCCATTGCTGCAACTGTTTCTCTTTCTCTTCTGGTAAAACATATTCAAGTGAACTGATACTCTCATTGCCAGCAACAATTTTTTGACTAATTTGAACAAAGCGTTCTAGGAACCCCAGGTCCGCAAAGTGGTTGCTTAAATAAATGAGAACAAGATCCATATACCCATCTTGTTCATGTGCAACAAATTGAATTGGACCATTCTGAACCTGCGGATAACCTTTTACTGTTATCTTTTCTCCAAACAAAACCACTTGCGGGATAAAGTTGTAATAGTTAAACATAAATGCAAAGCGCCCTTGAGGCAGCAACTGTCGTTGCGCTAGGAGGGATATATTTTCAACACCTTTTATGCTCTTCTTATACCCTTTAATATGTTCAAACAGTTCCTTAATATCTGCACTATTTTCAAACAGGTCATGAGGAATCACCATCGGCATTATTTGAAAATAATTACCAAATGTCATTTTATGGAAACCTCGTCGTCCAGAAAGCACTTCCGATATATAAAAATCTGATTCGCCTCGACAATAGGTATTGATTAACAATATATAAATGGCTTTAAAATACAAAGACGGATGAATTTTACGTTCAGTGCAGTATTTTTGCACTTCCACCCAATGTTCATCGCTAACCCTCAGTCTTTTCTCTACACGTTCAGGAGTATCGTTCTCATTAATCGCTTGTGGAGGGATTGAAAAATCTAACGCCTCCAAAGTCTGTCCCTTTTCTTTCCAATACGCTAACACTTCTGGACTATCAACCGCTTTACTATTACTGCTAACGTGTTGATCAAACATAGGAGGAATAGATGGAGGCTCCCGCCCTTCCGCAACAGCCTCCATTCCCGATACATTCTGCATCCCGTGTAAAACCATACTCACGCCATCTGCAATCAAATGGTTCATTCGAAATACAAGGAGATGTCTATCGGCATTCAATTTATAAACGCAATATTCGGTTAATTCATCTAAAGCAGCGCTATAAGGGCGCCAAATAAATGCCTCGGCAATATCCCCTGCTTTTTCATCTGACGTTTCCTCACCTGATATGTCGATATAATCAATACTAACGGTCTTTTGTTTAACAATTTTATGATAGCCCACATCAGAATACGGCAAATCAGAACCGATGATGGAACATCGCATTAAAGGCTGAGCATCCACAATTTTCTGCGCTGCTGCCTCCCAATGTTTTATATCAAAGCGGCCTGTTACAACAGTATGGTAACCCATACTATTTTTAAGGCTATCTGGTTCCATCAACGTATCAAGATACATATCACGCTGCATTGGCGACAATGATTTAAGCTCATATTGCTCAGAATCCACATCTAACAAAGAATAGAGTTCACTTTCAGCAACCACATTAAGGTTATCAAGAAAGGCTTCTGGCTTGTCGACCATTTGTTCTAAAATTCGAGCATAATGCGCCATCATCTGTTCGATAGTGGAGACATCAAAAAGATCTGTATTAAATTCTACTACACCACCAAAATCAGCATCATTCTCTTGAAGAATTAATGAAAACTCATACTTGGCCGTCTTGTGCTCTCTTAATACCGGTGTTAATTCAATATCCCCAACTTGTGTACCGACGGCTTCTTGTGGCGTATTTTGTAATGCAAAACCTACTTGTGCTCCCGGCGCATGCTCTGCACTGCGGTCCAGCTTCATCGCGTCCGCAAGTAAATCGGCTGGCATATCTTGATGAGAATAAGCACCTAACGCTGCTTCTTTTACTCGTCCAAGGTAATCGACAATACTTGGATTACCTTCGAGCTTAGTGCGAATCACCAACCCGTTAATAAAGAAGCCGATAAGTCCTTCTACTTCTGAACGATTCCGCCCCGCTATCGGGATACCGACACAAATATCATTTTGATTACAGTAACGCGCAAGCAATACCTGATAAGCCCCCATCAATACCATGAAGGGCGTAAGGTCTTGTTTTTCGCAAAACGTATTCAATTTTTCTGAGAGATTCACCCCTAATGCAACCGGATAATGAGCACCATTAAAGGTTTGCATTTTGGGTCTGGGACGATCTGTTGGAATCCGCAAGACATCAGGAGCGTCACCTAACGTTTTCAACCAATAATTTTGTAAATTTTCAAGCGCCTTGCCTTGTAACCATTCCCGTTGCCACACTGAATAATCAGAATATTGAATGTCTAAATCAGCTAATGGTGATGCGTCACCTGCTTTAAAGGCTTCATATAAGGCTTTAATTTCTTGAACTAATACACCAATCGACCAACCATCAGAAACGATATGGTGCATATTTAATAGCAGAACATGATCATCAGTCGCCAACGTTAGTACTTTGCTGGTAAACAACTTATCCGTTGCCAGACTTAACGTGCGATTTGCGTCTTCATCAACATAACGCGTAATTTCACTCTCTTGCTTATCTGCTGAAGTGGCACGCAAATCAACAACGTCTGATACCCAAGATTCAGGCTGATGAACGATTAAGGTAGGCAAACCATCTTCAGCACCAAAATTGGTTCTAAGCACTTCGTGGCGTCTTACAATTTCAGTAAAGACTTGATCAAGTAATGCTATATCTAACGGACCTTTTAGACGCATTGCCGCAGGCATATTATATTCACTACTACCCTGATTCAATTGATCAACAAACCATAAGCGATGCTGTGCAAAAGACAGTACATCTACATTGGGTGTCGGTAGTTTTATAATGGGGGGGGCGGTAATGATTTGGCCTGATGCTGCAGCTACTTCGATTGCCACAACGAGAGTTTCAATCGTTGAATTTTCAAATAAAGCTCGAACCGAAAGTTCTATACCAAACGTTTGTCTAATACGTGCAACTACTTGAGTCGCTAATAGAGAATGGCCGCCAACACTGAAAAAATCGGCAGTAATACCAACTTTTAAAAGTCCTAATACCTGACACCAAATATCTGCAATTTGCTGTTCTGTATCATTTCGAGGAGAAACAAAATCGCCGTCATCGCCACCTAAATCCGGTTCAGGTAATGCTTTACGATCAATCTTCCCGTTTGGTGTCAAAGGCCATACAGGTAACACCATAATGGCACTTGGAACCATAAAGTCAGGCAACTGTGTTTTCAATGCCGTCTTAATATCAGAAGTACTCACGGCTTTGCTGGTAGTCGCATAAGTTATATAAGAAACCAGTAAATCATCTCGCACCAATGTCAGGCTATCTTCAACACCAGGCTGTGCTTTAACTAAAGTATCGATTTCACCCGGTTCAATACGCAATCCACGAAGTTTAACTTGAAAATCTTTTCGTCCGACATAGACGAGTGAACCTGACGCATCATATTGAACCAAGTCACCGGTGTGGTACCACTGCGTCCCGTCATCTGCAAAGGGATTAGCAGCAAAAACATCAGCCGTCAGTTTCGGCTGATTTAGATACCCCTTCCCGACACCAATACCTGCTACACAAAGCTCCCCTGCTGCTCCCGTTGGCATCAAACCACCACGGCGGTTAACAACATAAAGTTGTGTATTTTGTATGGCCTTACCTATCGGCAACGACTGCCCGTCAACAACACCGTCATTAAACTGCTGGTAGGCTACAACATCTGTACACTCTGTCGGACCATAGCTGTTCATTAACACACAATTACAATTAGGCTCCGACAACCAGCCGGATAGAGACTCCGTACGAATAGGCTCTCCACCGAGCACTAAATGGCGTAATGAAGAGTATGGGTAACCAACATGTTGTGATAATGCAGCAACAGGATAAAAGGCAGTAGGGGCACAGTTAACAACTGTAATTTCATTATCCTGAATGATTTTGGCGATGATATCTGGATCGTATTCTTCCATGCTCGGCAAAACTAACGTTCCACCACTCACAAAAGATGCAAATAGGTTTTTCTGTGTTAAATCAAACCCAATCGCACTGATCATCAGCACATTATCAGCAGCAGATAATGCCAATGATTCGGTATACCAGTTAAGAAGGTTTACCTCGCCTTTATGGCAAAGCTCGGCTCCTTTTGGTAACCCCGTTGAGCCTGATGTATAAATAACATAAATAGGGTCGTCGGCATTCACAACACAGTCAAGTGACGATGAATCAAGCCCCTCACTTTCATTAACTGCATCAGCACGTAACAAAACACCAATGGATTCCGGTAACGTATTATCGCCGACTAATTTATCGATAACACACGCTTCGGTAACGATAAGCGCAACACCGCTATCTTTGGCAATGTAGCATAATCGATCAGCTGGATAAGCTGGATCCATAGGTACGTAAGCTGCACCTAGTTTCAATGTTGCTATAACAAAAACAGGTAATTCAATAGAACGCTCCACGCAGATCGCAACTCGATCACCAGCGGACACGCCTTTTTCAGTAAGCAGTCGTGCTACCCGATTACTTTTTTCGCCCAATTCAGCGTAAGTTAAAGACTCCGTACCACATTTCACAGCCGTCGCATCAGGTGTACTTTGAATGTTCTGTTCAATTAGCGCTATTACGGTGCCGCTTGGCTGCTCGACCTCTTCGTCTGATTGTGATACTTGAGATAATTGCGCTGACCTCTCATTCCCAATCAACCAATCGAATTCGGATAGCTGATCCGTACCTGCAACAATTTGATCAATAACAGAAACAATACGTTCGCATATGTTAAAGCCATCAAACTCATTATCAAAATAACTTAGTCGTAACACCACACTGTTCGGTTCGGGTGATATTAATAGTTTCACCATACCGGGATTGTCAGGCTGGATAGCTTTTAAGAAACAAAGCTGTCCTTCAGCGTCAAAGCCTTGGGAGGCTTCTGGTGGACGGTAATTAAACTGGAACTCTAGCCCTTCTGGACTTAGTACTTTCCCCCGGGCAGAAAATGACAAATGCACATTATCATTGAGTTGTTTTCGCCATGCTCGATGTGCATTTAATAGCTCAACGATCGAGCCCTTTCTATCACAATCCTCCCCTAAAAATAACGAAGGAGCAAACTGAAAATAGCAACCGGTAGAAGCTCTCTCCTCTGTATTACGGGCTGCAACCGCCTCAATAAGTGCAACGTCGTCAGCCTGGTAAAAACAATTACGAACCGACAACGCGAACAAGGTTCTGAGTAAATTAACAAAAGAAACACCTTTTTCCTTACACCATCTTTCTATCGCAGCTTTCTTATCACCCGTTAACAACGTTTGACTGATATGCAGATCGCCTGGATTTTTACTTCGATACCCTAGGCTCTCAACATTACCAAGCTGCGAATGCCAAAACTGGTTCATGCTCAACGTATCACTGGTTATACGACGCCGAGCAATTTGTTGACCATAAGCCTCTACGCTTTGAGGCTGCGTTTCTTTGCCAAAATATGCTGCAATAGTTTGCTTTGCCCGTACAAATTCTGAGGTGCCGTCGGTAATGGCATGATGCCATGTGGACAAAGAAATAAATCGTTGTTCTGATACTTTCACCAACCAGTGCTTATGAAGCTCACCACCCAAAACATCCCAAGAAATTAACGCTGTCTGACGTAACCAATCGGCTATATCAGTCTCACTTAATGACTCGTTACCGGTATGTTTTGGCAAATCAACAAATTCAACCGTAACATCTACTGACGTTTGAATTGTTTGATAAATCGACTCCAGCCAAGGGGCAGAACCTTCAACAAAACGTACCCGCTGGTTAGGCTGTTCTGCCGCAACCCGGTTTACCGCTTGCGACCACTGATCAACATCCACCGCAAAAGGTAGCTCCACACTATAACCAACCGTATTTCGAGCAGTACTGCTATCACGCACGCTATCTAATACAAAATCGCGCTGCATTGGTGTTATAGGAAATATTGCCTCAACAGCCTTTGTAGCTGGAGCTAGAGCAGCAACTTCAACGGCAGCAACCGGCTTATTAGCATCCTCCACCATTTGAGTAAGCACGCTGATGAAGTGCCCAGAGAAATGCTGAATAGTTGATTCATTAAACAAATCAACATTGTACTCGATCATCCCGGTTAACTCTGATTCTTTGTCCACCAACATCAAGGTAATATCTTGACGGGCAGCAACTAGATCGACATCCAACGGTTCTATTTCTAATCCACCAATAGCTTTTGTTTCAGCTTGCTCCTTGCCGCTAGTTAGGGAGAATGCAACTTGATATAGAGGGGAAAAAGATAAATTCCTGGGTACATTAAGTGCTTCAACAATTGCTTCCAGAGGAACGTCCTGGTGAGCCTGAGCCCCCAGCACTTGCTCTCTCACCTGAGCAACAAATTCTTTTAGCGTAGGGTTATCTTCTTGATGGGTTCGCACGACTAATGTATTGATGAAAAACCCGATAAGGGATTCGACCTGGCCTTGGTTTCGTCCCGCGACAGGCATGCCAACAGATAAATCTGGTTGCCCAGACCACTTAGCCAACACGACCTTATATGCCGAAAGTAGCAAAATATATAAAGTAACATCCAACTCACGAGCTAACTGTCGCAATGAATCTAATAACGAACCAGACAACGCTACATTAACATTTGAACCATTATTGGTTTTCAATGCGGGGCGTGAGCGATCAAAAGGTAGTATTAACTGCTCTGGCGCATTTGCTAATTGTTTTTTCCAGTAACCGAGCTGAACATCAAGAAGTTCTCCCGTTAGCCACTGTCGCTGCCATTGTGCAAAATCAGCATACTGAATCGATAGCGCCGGTAACGGTGAAGGCTGACCTTGGCGGGTAGCCGCATAAAGTGCAGCCATTTCTTTAACAAATATTTCCATGGACCAGCCATCAGACACAATATGATGCATTACCATCACCAAAGCATGCTGATTATCATCAAGCTTCAACAATTGCGCTCGAATCATTGGGCCTTGAGCCAAATCAAAACCTGTTTGAATATCAGACTCAGCTATGTCTTTTGCTTTAGCCTGTCGATCAGCTTTTGGCAAATCTGTTAAGTCAGTATAAGGTAACCGAAACGACTCGGGGTCTTTTACGATTTGAACAGCATCGTCACCATCGGTTTCAAACACCGTTCGTAAGGTTTCATGTCGTTCAACTAACAATTCAAATGACTTACGTAACGCTTCTCGATCCAACACGCCACTCAACACCAATGCTGCAGGTATATGAAAGGTGCTGTTTGCAGGCATTAACTGCTCAATAAACCACATACGTTGTTGTGAGTAGGATAACTGTAGAGATTTACTTCGATCTGCTTTAGGGATTGTGTCATCAGAGGCATCACCACCTACTCGGGTTGCCCCAAGAAATTCAATAACATCTTGTTTTTTTGCGACCAAGTGTGATTTAAGGTCCTTGGTCAAAGCACCTTTAGGTGCTTTAAATTTTAATTGACCGTCTTCCAACCAAAGCTTTATACCTGCTGCACCCAGCTTGGACATTAATTCAAAAACCGTCATACTATTACTTCCTCAAATTCTTTCTCAAATTCTCACTCAACATTTAAAAGCTCGAGCTCAAAGTAGCCATAACGTTAATATCGCGGGCTAATATCATTTTTATTAGGGAGGGAAGGCCTAAATTGAGCCTTCCTCAAATTCTTCGTCATCACAATCTTCTTCCACAGAGTCATCAGCTGGTTTATTCTGCCATTGCACCGCACCAATAATTTCCGCTAACGCAGAAATCGTTGGCACTTCAAACAAGGTTCTAAGTGGAAGTTCAATAGAAAGTTTTTCTTTGATTCTTGAGGACACCTTGGTAACTAACAACGAATGGCCACCGAGATCAAAAAAGTCATCATGGATACCAACTTGAGGTAGCGCTAATACATCTTGCCAAATATCTGCAAGGGCTTGCTCTACATCGTTACCGGCCGCAACATATTCAGATACCTGGTAAGCATCAGCACTAGGTACAGGTAATGCTTTTTTATCAACTTTACCATTGGGCGTAATTGGCAAATTATCTACCACAACAAATGCTGCCGGTATCATATAGTCAGGAAGTTGTTGTTTCAGTGATCCGCGGATTAACGATAAATCGGCTTCGTCCGGCGCAACCAACTTACAATAGGCAACCAATTGTTTGTTGCCTGGTTGATCTTCTCTTACTACAACAACAGCATCCGCAACATCAGACAAACGATTTACTGCTGCTTCAATCTCACCCAGTTCTATACGGAAACCACGAATCTTAACTTGATCATCTATTCGCCCTAATATTTCAGCGGCACCATCCGGCAATAAACGTCCCAAATCCCCCGTTTTATACATACGAGCATTCGGTTGTCCACTATAGGGATCGTCCATAAATACTTCAGCGGTAAGGTCCGGTCTATTTAGATACCCTTCTGCAACACCATACCCACCCACATATATCTCTCCCGGAACACCTAACGGTACTGGCCGCTGTTTTTCATCAAGGATATATAACGTACTGTTAGCTACCGGATACCCAATCGGTACAGTGTTAGCTCCAGATAGCACTTCTTTCACGTCATAATAGGTAGACAATGTGGCGTTTTCTGATGGTCCATATAAATGCAACAGGTGCTTGGGGCAGTCTTCTTGCGCCAAGACCGCAGCAACTTGACCAGGATCACACGCCTCACCACCAAACAAAACACAATCAATACCAGAAAATACATCGGGTACATCTTTTGACAACGCATTAAATAATGCCGTTGTAACAAACTGTACATTGATCTTCTCTCGTCTTACAAACTCTGCAAATTTTGGAGGAGAAAGCATCGTATCTTTATCAATACCAATCAGCGCAGCACCATTTAGCATTGCACCCCAGAACTCGAAAGTTGCGGCATCAAACGAAACGTTTGAACCGTGTCCGAAACGTTGAGACGAATCGAACGTCATGTAATTCGTATTTAGAACCAAACGTTCCACAGCGAACTGTGAAAGACAAACACCTTTTGGCTTACCCGTAGAACCTGAGGTATAGATAATAATGGCTAAACTATCAGCTCCATTTTCCGGCCGAATACTCGTAAACTGCCTATCTTTAGCGTTAATTTCGTCCGCTACAACATCAAGGTTCAATAACTGTGTATCGGTTTGCGCTAAAAACTCAAATCGATTACTGTGCTCATTATTGGTAATCAACACAGGAGCTGCTGAGTTATCAACCATGTAAGTGACACGATCTTCAGGGTAAGATGGATCTATAGGTAGATACGCCCCACCCACCTTTAAGATTGCTAAAATACCTACCAGCATTTCCCGAGATCTATCCAAACAAATGGCAACGGGTTGATCTGGCGTAACACCACAATCTACAAGATAATTCGCTAACTGGTTGGCCAGTTGGTTTAATTCAGAATAACTCGTATCAACCCCATTGAAGCGACAAGCGAGACCTTCGCCACGAAGATCAACTTGTTTTTCAAACAAGTCAGCAACTGTCTTATCTTCAGGCAGTTTGTTAAATACCTGATTCCATTCGGCAGTAGTCACTTGCTGCTGCTCTTGTTCAGTGATTAATGGTAGCTCACCAACAAGTGTATCCGCATCATCTGCTATCGCTGACAACAAGGTATCGACGTGTTGTAACATACGATTAATCGTTTTATGTTCAAACAAGTAGCTGTCATAGGAAAAGCGAAGGATAAGCTCTTTCCCTGGAATACATATAAAGGTCAATGGAAAATTGGTTTGCTGGAATGCCTCTACTGAACCAATTTCCATCGATGCTTGTGAATCCTCTAGAGACTCATCAATCGGGTAGTTTTCGAACACCAAGATAGATTCAAACAATGCCTCTTTACTTGGCACCTGACTACATCGTTGAACATCCACTAGCGAACTAGATTCAAAATGCTTTATTTCTACCTGCTTCTCTTGAATGGCTTGCAGCCAGTCAATAAAAGGTTCGTCATTATCGATCAAAATCCGCATAGGTAAGGTATTAATAAAACAGCCTACCATCTGTTCTATGCCGGAAAGCTCGGCTGGGCGACCCGAGACTGTAGTACCAAACAACACAGAATCTTCGCCACTGTAACGGTTTAGCAAAATACCCCACACACCCTGCAAGATATGGTTCAACGTTAATCGGTGTTGCTTGGCCAATTTCTGTAACGTATCAAGTTTGGAACCCAACACGGAAATTTCCATTTCGCAATATCGATCTGCACCACCCTCACTATCAATAACCTTTTGATTCGCAATGGCGGCTGAATTTCGAACAGGGATCGGCGTTGGCGCACTAAAATCTTTTAGATATTCCGTCCAGAATCGTTTGCTTTCAGCCGTATCAAGATTTTGTTGCCACTCGATAAAACTCTGGTATTTAGGCGCAGGTGATATATCTAAGGTTTGTCCTTGAGATAATGCTTCATATATCGCAAAAATCTCCCCGAAGACAACAGGCATAGACCAACCATCTAACAGGATGTGATGGAAACTCCATATCAATTGAAAACGCTGTTCAGGCATACGAATCCACGTTAAACGCAATATACCTGCCTGTCGGAAATTAAATCCTAGGTTACGATCATCAATTAAATAACGCTCTAACTTTTGCTTAGCCTCAACTGCAGAAACATCACTCCAATCATATTTGGTAATCGACAATTCGATCTTTTCATGAACAATTTGCAATGGTTGTGCAACACCATCCCACATGAATCCAGTTCTTAATATTTGGTGACGAGAAACAACCTGACGCCAAGCATCAAACAAAATGTTTTCATCAACGATACCCCCAAGACTGACATCAACTTGATCAAAGTACACCCATGATTCAGGCTCATACAACGTATGAAACAACATTCCCTCTTGAACCGGTGACAGTGGGTATATTCCTTCAATTCCCATTTTTTCTGGGACATGTGTATCGAGTTGTTGTTGCGTTATGTTAGCTAACGGAAAATCACTTGGTGTGTAAGATCCATTATTGGTATCTACACAATGAGAAATAACAGAACGTAAATTATCAAGATAAGATTGTGCTAACGCTTGAATGGTTTTCCCTTGATGGATGGCGGTACTATAACGCCATGTCATCAACAAAACGCCGCCCTGGATACGACCACTGACCTCCAGTAAATATCCGCGATTACTCGCTTGCGATATTTCTTCACCCACAGACTCATCGGACTGAGCTAATAATGCATCCTCATCAAACACCTGATCCAACTGACCAAGATAGTTAAAACTCATTTGTGCCGATGGTAACATCGCCAGTTCATCACTCAACTCGACGTCATCAGACAAATACCGCAACACCCCATATCCCAGCCCTTTCTTAGGCATGGCGCGTAACTGCTCTTTAACCGATTTAATACGATTCGATAATTCTAACGAACCTATTTCGTCAAGAATCAACGGGAAAATAGACGTGAACCAACCTACCGTTCTTGAAATATCCACACTATCAGAGATTGCTTCACGACCATGCCCTTCCAAATCAACCAATATACTTTCAGTATCAGCCCATTCGGTAATCGTTTGCCCAAATGCTGTCAGTAATAACTCGTTAATTTCCGTTCGATAACATTGAGGGGCTTGTGTTAGCAATCGCTGGGTTTCATCCGCAGTTAACGCGAGTTCAACCGATTCAACGCTCGCAACAGTGTTTAAGCCGTTACTATCTTTCGGAATATCTGCCATCGACACAAAGCGCTTCGAGCGCCAATATTCAGCATCTATCGCTACTTGCTCCGACTGTGCAAACCCATGCAAAGTCTCCCCCCACTGCTGGAAGGACGTGGTCTTATCACCTAATTCAACAGAGTCTCCTGCAATGCACTGACCAAGAGCCGTTTGCAAATCTTCTAAAATAACCCTCCATGAGAACACATCAATAACAAGATGATGCACAACAACAAACATTCGAGAAGCCTTCGTTCCAGAGAAGTTAAAAACAATAACTTTTATCAACGGACCACGTGACAGGTTCATCTCAGCTTGAACTTGTGCAGCAAGCGCCTCTACTTGTTCTGTTTGCGCGGCTTCCGGTAGCTTTGATAAATCTACTACTTCATAAACTTGACCAAGAAGCGACTCAATATGCTCTGACGGTCTGAAGCATTGTGTCCACTCGCCTGTTACAGCCCGATTATATTGCAAACGTAGCGCATCATGTTGCAACAAGACACCTTCCCACGCTTCCTGAAGGTGTTGATTTCCAACAGAGGAATTAACAGCAAACATTACGGATTGGTTAAAATGATGCGCATCTGCTAACTGCTGATCAAAGAACCATTGCTGTATTGGCGTAAGTATCGATTCTCCCTCTACAAGTCCTTGCTCCGCAATAATCACACTGGCTAAATCCGTCGCAACCTCTGCCAACTCAGCAATGGTTTGGCTTTCAAAAACCTGCTTGGCGGTTAAATGCAGACCCTCACGCTTTGCTCGCGAAATGATTTGGATACTAAGAATTGAATCTCCACCCAACTCAAAGAAATTATCGTGAACACCAACGGTATCGGCCTTTAATACTTGCTCCCAAATACCTACCAACACTGATTCTTTCTTATTTCTCGGTGCAACATATTCCTGCTGGGGCTGGTCATCCGCCGATGGGGCGGGTAATTCGCGTTTATTCACCTTACCATTTTGTGTTAACGGAAATTCATCCATTACAACAAAAGAGGACGGCATCATGTGTTTTGGGAGATGCTTAGCAGTTTCTTTACGCACCTCTGCCGCGTCTAGACCTGATTCACCAATAACGTAAGCAACCAATTGCTTCCGGCCCGGAACATCTTCTCGAACAACAACAACCGCTTCAATGACATCATTTAATTGAGTCAAGCTTGCTTCTACTTCACCCAGCTCAATACGAAACCCTCTGATTTTTACTTGATCATCAGCACGACCTAGAATCTCGATATACCCTGCTTCGGTATATTTAGCTAAATCGCCCGTTTTATAGAGGCGACTATTTCCATTTTCTGAATCACTATCGCCACTACTCCAACTGAAAGGGTTATTAACGAAAGCTTCGCTGGTTTTGTCCGGATCATTCAAATACCGATTCGCCAAGCCATCGCCACCAACATAAATTTCACCCGCAACACCTATGGGTACCGGCTGCATTTTTGCATCCAAAATATACGCTGTGGAACCTGAAAGACTACGACCAATTGGGACCGTTAATGCCCCCTCAGGAACGCCCTCTATCTCGTACCACGTAGAGAATGTCGTATTCTCAGAAGGCCCATAGACGTGTAAAAAATGCTCTGGCTTATGATTCTCTGCTATCTTTCGAACCTGCTGAGGATCACAAGCTTCTCCACCAAACATTAGGTATTTGATTTTTTCAAATACCTGCGGGTAGCTAATTGCAAAAACATTAAACAAGGCAGTGGTAATGAACATAATGTTCGTGCCCGTCCTATCCACCTCAGAAACAAATTCTTCAGGTGTCAGTAACATGTCCTTTGTAAAACCGACCAAGGTTGCACCATTTAACAATGCCCCCCAGATTTCAAACGTTGACGCATCAAATGACACGTTGGATAAATGCGCCACCTGGTCTTGTGGTGTTATCTTGACATAATTGCTATCCAACACCAGTCGATTAACGGCCAATTGCTGACATGCCACGCCTTTTGGTTTGCCTGTAGACCCCGAGGTGTAAACTACATAAACAAGACGGCGAGCATGACCAAATATTGGCTGATCTAAATTTGTATCAAATTGCTCTTCAACATAAACGTTGTCCTGATCAATCAACACAGTGTTAAGTTCCATGTCGATATTATTGGTAATCGGCTCAAGAACCGACTGATATTCAGATTTTGTCACCAATACCGGTGCCTGAGTATCTTCCAACATAAATGTCAAACGCTCTTCTGGATAAGCAGGATCTAAAGGAACATAAGCCCCTCCTGCCTTTAGCGTTGCTAAGATTGCTACCACCATATCAACAGAACGCTCTAGCGCAATAGCAACAAAACTTTCACTTTGAACACCCTTGGCAATCAATACCCGTGCTAACTGGTTTGCTTTACGATTTAACCTATCATAAGACAATTCATCTGCACCAAAAATAATTGCGCGGGCATCTGGCGCCGCTTTTACTTGAGCCTCAAAGAGTTCATGTAAACACTTATCTCGAGGGTAATCTGCCTCTGCAGGATTCCACTCAGTTAAGGTCTGGCTTAGCTCTTCATTATTTAAAAGGGGCAAACGTAATAAAGGCACATCAGGTTGCTCAAGCGCCCCCCGAATAATCACTTCTAAATGGCCTAACATTCGATCAATAAAAGCCTCATCAAATAATGAAGCATCATATGAAATCTTTAAACCTAATGAATCTGCTGGCTCAACAATCAATGTTAAAGGAAAATTGGTATGTTCAATACTCGTAACATGGCCAATATCAAGTAACTGATCCCCACTCTTAACCGCATCACCTACAGGATAGTTTTCAAAAACCAAAATACTATCAAACAATGACTGATCACCAGGTATTTCAGAATTGTGATGTATATCAACCAGCGGTGTCGCCTCAAAACGGCGTAAGTCGATCTGCTCATCCTGCATGGTTCGTAATAACGGACCAATGCAAGTGCTATCAGATATATGTAACCGAAGTGGCAACGTATTAATAAACAAACCAACGATATTCTCAACACCCGTTAGATCAGCCGGGCGCCCAGATACCGTTGTACCAAACACAACGCTTTCTTCCCCACTATATCGAGAAAGCAAGGTACCCCAACCAGCTTGAACCACAGTATTAAGCGTAATGTGCTGATCACGTGCAAATTTTTGCAGATCTGAGGTAAATTTTTCAGAAAAAGACAACGTTCGATCAAAGTATTCTTCTTTATCGGTTTTGACCTTTCTCCCCGCCAAAGGCGTAGGTGCCTCAAAGCCATGGAGGTAGTTTTTCCAAAACTGTAATGCATCGGCTTTATCAAAATCTTTTAGCCAACCAATAAAGTCCTCATAACGACCAGGCGGTGCTAACTGAGGCTGCACCCCTTGTGCAAACGAGGCATAGACTTGAAACACTTCCCCCATTACCAATGGTAGGGACCAACCGTCCAATACTACATGATGAAAACTCCACACTAAGCGGGACTTATCGTTCGGCAAAAAAATCCACGCTAAGCGCGACAAACCTGGCTTTGCAAAATCAAAACCACGATTCCTATCCTGTTCCAACCAAAGTTCTAACCGATGCTCGACACTAGCCTCATCTAAATCACACCAATCAAATTCACCAATCTCTGCATCAAAGGATTTGTGTACCACTTGTAATGGAACATCTAATTCATCCCACAGAAATGCGCTTCGCAAAACGGGGTGCCTGTTCAGAACATACGCCCATGCTCGCTGCAATATTTCTCTATCTACGCCACCAATAACTTCAACACTAAGCTGTTCAAAATAAACGCCCGAACCTGTATCAAATAAACTATGGAATAACATACCCTCCTGCATCGGAGACAAGGGGTAAGCCGACTCAATTGCACGCTCTGAGCCGAACAAACGATCAACTTCTGACTGACCCAATCCAGCCAACGGAAAATCAGATGGCGTATAACCAAATGATGAATGCTTTAAACAATGATCAATAACCTGAGTAAGGTTCTGCAGATAACTTTCAGCTATTCGCTGAATGGTCTCTTCACGATAAATATCACTGCTATATATCCAATCAACCTGCAAGCAACCATCTACAATGTGACAGTTTATGCTCAGCAAATGAGATTCATCACCATCATGACTGTGCTCGCTACCTTTATCTTCCGTGGCCAACGCGAACCAGGGGCTATTCTCTAACATCGAATCAAATTGACCCAAATAGTTAAAAACTATATCCGCTTTAGGGGCATTGGATAAATCTTTTCTTAACACATCATCATGCGCAAATGTTTTTAACGCTCCAAAACCAAAGCCTTTACTGGGTATACCTCGTAATTGCTCCTTCACCTTCTTAATATTTGATGATAATGGAAGGCCTGCCTCCACATCAATTAGCACAGGGTAAACAGAGGTAAACCAACCAAACGTTCTACTTAAATCAACACGATCATTAAATGATTCACGACCATGTCCCTCAAGATCAATCAATGTTTGAGACTGGCCACTCCAGTCACTCACCGTTTTACCAAGCGCGGTTAGCAATAGATCATTAATTTCTGTTCGATAGGCTTGGGACACATCTCGCAATAACGAAGCCGTTTTTTCTTTAGAAAGAACAACTTGATGGACATTTGTATGAACAACTGCTCTGGACCCAGAAGGGTTGTCGATGGGTAATAACGGCTTATTGGCAGACGTTTGAGCGCGCCAATAATCAGCCTCTTGTTCTACTAATACATCATTTGTATAGGTCGTTAACGTTTCGACCCATTGCTGATACGACGTGGTTTTTGGTGCAAAGCTAACACTCTTATTTGCAGCAATTTGCGCCAATGCCGTACTTAAATCATCTAATAAAATGCGCCATGAAACACCATCAACAACTAGATGATGAACAACCAATAACATTTTTCGTTGGTTATTCGGCAATCTGAAAATGGCCACAGACAACAGAGGACCTTTTTTAAGATTCAAGCCACTCTGAACGCCATTGGCCTCAGACGTGATTTCTTGTTCTATTCGAGCGTCATCACAACGCGTCAAATCTATATCGTGTATTGCAAAATGTGCATAACCGTCAGTATCATCATGATGATACTGACGAATAACACCATTTTCTCCACGATCAAACCTCAATCGAATAGCATCATGATGTAACGCCACAGCAGAAAACGCCTGACCAATCTGAATTTCAGTATGTTTAAATCCAGGTTTCAAATCTAGAAGCACCGATTGATTCCAATGATTCTCTTCGACAAACTTATGATCAAAAAACCAATGCTCTATCGGGGATAGTGCAACATCCCCGATCACCATACCCTGCTCTGCAAGTATGGGCGCTTCGACTTCACTAGCAACAGCGGCCAATTCGGCAATGGTTTGGTTTTCAAAAACTTGTTTTGTGGTCAAGTGAAGCCCTGACAACTTTGCCCGACTGATAATTTGGATACTTAGAATTGAATCTCCGCCCAATTCAAAAAAGTTATCAAATACACCAACGACATCTAAAGACAGCACCTCGCTCCAAATATCAGCTAATGCTTGTTCCTTGTCATTTCTCGGTAACACCTGGTCTTCTTCAGTCGCAGAGTCAGCATCTGGTTTGGGCAAGGCCTTACGGTCTAACTTACCGTTAGCCGTAACAGGGAAGTTCTCCATCATCACAAAAAACGAGGGAATCATGTACTCAGGAAGAGATTGCTTCAACTCCATTCGCAAGTCGGATGCTTTTGGATCAAAACCTTCTTGTGGAACAATATAAGCGGTTAATTTCTTAACACCGGGCACATCTTCTCGAGCAATAACGACAACTTCTCTTGTCGTATTAATTTGGCCAATCGCTTCTTCGATTTCACCAAGCTCTATTCGATAACCGCGAATCTTAACTTGCTGATCAATACGGCCTAAATACTCAACAGTACCATCACTGCAATAACGAACTAAATCACCCGTTTTATACATTACTGGATCATCGCCCAGATCAAACGGGTTATTTACAAACACATCTTTTGTTAAATCATCACGATTTAAGTAACCATTAGTTACGCCATCACCCGAGGTATACAACTCTCCGGGCACACCTACCGGTACTGGCGCCAACACATTATCCAAAACATAAATACATGTATTGGCAATAGGTTTTCCAATCGGTACAGTTTGTCGCACTTGAGAGGAATCATGCATAGGGTAACAACAGGTGAAGGTTGTGTTTTCTGTCGGTCCATACCCATTAATCAAACAGAGATCATCAATCGTATCTAATACTTTACGTACTAGAACAGGCGAAAGTACATCACCCCCAGCAAGTAATTGGTTAACGCCGTTAAATTGGCCTACATGGTACTCAGCAATATAATGGAATAACGCAGCGGTGAGCCACACTGCATTCACATTGTATTCTTGGATAACGCTGCCAATCTCTTCTGGATTTAATTGCCCAGCAGGTGCGACAACAAGGCTGCCTCCATTTAATAGTGGAGCCCATATTTCCAAAGTAGCCGCATCAAATGAGATGGGTGCATATTGCATAAATACAATATTACTATCCAACGTCATAAAATTAGTATTTCTCACTAAGCGCACAACATTGCGCTGCACCACCTCAATACCTTTAGGTCTACCCGTAGAACCTGAGGTGTACATTACATATGCAGGATCAGTTGCACTGACTGTTATATTCGGCTCTGGCCATAATTGTTCATTCTGGACTTCACTACATTCAGCATCTATCAGCAACACATGTTCATCATCAATCGGCATTTGATCACGTAGGTGTCGATGCACAATAACGATATCTGCGTCAGAATCCTCTAACATGAAATGCAATCGATCTTGCGGGTAAGATGGATCCAGTGGAACGTAAGCAGCACCTGCTTTTAAAATACCTAAAATCGATGCTATCATTTCAACAGAGCGCTCTGCGCACAATCCAACCCGTTGATTTGGCGCTACACCCTTTTTAATCAAAGCGTGAGCAATTTCGTTTGCTCGATTATTTAATTGCTGATACGTCAATGAAATATCGCCAAAACGTAAGGCAATACTTTCACCAAATTTATTTACTTGTTCAACAAAAACAGATGAGATGTCTGAATCACGTTCATACTTACTGGCCGTATCATTCCAACGGCCGAGTAACATTTGCTTTTCTTCCTGATTTAACAGGGAAATTTCATCAATATTTTTATTGGATTCTTTAGTGACCGAACGAATAATCTCGACAAAATGTGCTTTCATTCGCTCAATGGTCAAAGGCTCAAATAAATCAGTTCTATATTCCCAATCACCTATGATACAACCATTTTCTTCGCGTAAATTTAACGTCAAATCAAATTTTGCAGTGTGCGATTCCTCTGGCATCAATTCAATATTCACACCCTTTAATGCTAAAGACCCCGTAGGTGCAGCATTCTGAAGTACAAACATAACTTGAAACAATGGCGTGTGACTCATCTCACGAGCCACACCCAACTCATCAACTATTCGCTCAAAAGGTATATCTTGATTATCATAAGCACTGGTTAAATTCTTTTGTACTTGAGACAACAGAGAAGTAAATGTTGGGTTACCGCTAAGATCATTACGTATCGCTAGCGTATTAACAAAACAACCTATTAACGATTCCAATTCAGGGCGTACACGATTTGCTATAGGCGTACCAACACAAATATCATCTTGACTACTGTAACGATGCAGTAGCACTTGCAACGAAGCTAACAAGGTCATAAACAAGGTAACGCTCTGTGCTTTACATAACGCGTTTAACGATGCTGTTGTTTCCTTATCAATTGTAAAAACAGTATTCGCACCAGCGTAGGTTTGTACTGGCGGACGTGAAAAATCAGTGGGCAATGCCAGGACGGGGACATCAACTAAACGTTCTTTCCAATAACTAAGCTGTTTGTTTAACCTATCCCCAGCCAACCACTCCCTTTGCCACTGAGAAAAATCAGCATACTGGATTTTTAGCGGTTCTAAAGGTGACGGTTGATCTTGAGCATAAGCTTCATACAACGCCGCAAGCTCTCTGATTAGCACCCCCATTGACCAGCCATCGGCAACAATATGATGCATAGTAACAATCAATACATAAGCGTCTTGTGCTAAACGAATCAAACGCGTTCTTAATAACGGACCATTAACAAGATCAAACGAGGTGTGTGCATCACCTATAAAACGTGTTTTTATAACTTCTTCTTGCTCTTCTGGAGCTAGAGGCTCAAGACTTATCGTTGGCAACTCCCAACGTTGAGGCTCCATGATAACTTGGCGCCCCTGCCCATCTTCCGCAATAAATGTTGTGCGTAGCGCTTCATGGCGAACAACAATTTCTTCGAAAGCTAAACGCAACGCCTCAATATCAAGATTACCTTGAAGCTTGAGCGCTGCGGAAATATTATAGCTTGAAGTACCAGATTGTAACTGCTCTAAAAACCACAAGCGTTGTTGCGCATAGGACATTGGTAATCGATTACCGTCTCGCGGATAACGCTGTATAGAATCTATTTTAGGCTGAGCGCTTTTGCTCTTCTTTTGTTTGAGCTGTTTTAATAAAAGCTCACGTTTCTCAGGAGATAAACTGGCTAAACGCTTTAATAACTGCTTGTCACTCATTCAGAACTTTGCCTGTGTTGATTCTTTTTA
>MAAC01015798.1_pt1 | contig 24691 bp, 23 predicted proteins | sample 1115981 | NCBI WGS metagenome assembly MAAC01 (sample SAMN04961126, study PRJNA320927) | seawater metagenome | isolation source: sample BD02T64 sea water enriched with oil for 64 days | place: USA:Gulf of Mexico | collected 2013-07-27
AAAATTCCGCTATTCCAGCGGAATTTTTTATTTTTGACAAATCTAAATGAACTTGATTTTATGAGCGAAGTAAGACACAACTGGACCAAAGAAGAAATTCTAGAAATATATAATAGACCAATGATGGAATTGCTGTATGATGCAGCAACAATCCATAGAAAACAACACGACCCTAATGTTGTACAGGTTTCTACATTGTTATCTATCAAAACTGGTGGATGTTCTGAAGATTGTGGATACTGTCCGCAAGCGGCACGTTATCACACTGGTGTAGAAGGAAACGATTTGATGTCTGTAAATCAAGTAAAAGCACAAGCACTAAGAGCAAAAGAAGGAGGAAGCTCTAGAGTTTGTATGGGAGCCGCTTGGCGTAATGTAAAAGACGGGCCAGAGTTTGATCAAGTATTAGAAATGGTACGTGGAATTAACAAATTAGATATGGAAGTTTGTTGTACACTAGGAATGATCACTGAGAACCAAGCGCAACGTTTGGCAGAAGCAGGTTTATATGCATACAATCACAATTTAGATTCGTCTGAAGAATATTATAAAGAAGTAATTTCTACAAGAGGATATCAAGATCGTTTAGACACAATTGGTAATGTTCGTAAAACGAACGTAACTGTTTGTTCTGGAGGAATTATTGGAATGGGAGAAAATATTGAAGATAGAGCAGGTATGTTAGTTGCTTTATCAACCTTAGATCCTCAGCCAGAATCTACACCAATTAACGCACTAGTTGCTGTTGAAGGAACTCCTTTAGAGGATGAAAAGCCAGTAGAAATTTGGGATATGATTAGAATGGTTGCAACAACCAGAATTGTATTGCCAGAAACACAAGTACGTTTATCTGCAGGTAGAACTCAAATGAGTAGAGAAGGGCAAGCAATGTGTTTCTTTGCAGGAGCAAATTCTATTTTTGCGGGTGATAAATTATTAACGACTCCAAATCCTGATGTAAATGAAGACATGAAAATGTTTAAGTTGTTAGGAATGAATCCTCAAAAACCATTTACAAAGAAAGTACAGCCTCAAACTGTTGAAGCTACAGATTCTGAATTTCAATCTTTAGGAGAAAAACCTAAATGGACGCGTCCAGATCATAAAATTGAACGTAACGAAGAAGCGAAACAAAAAGGAAAAGAATTAAAAGTTTAAGACCCTTTTTTTTAATATAAAAACAATAAACCCATCAGGTGTTTATACCTGTTTGATTAAGGATGTTTTTGGTAGCTTTGAATGTCAATTAATTTGTTATATCATGAAAGCTTGTCCAAGTTGTCAATCGTATTCTAGACATAGATTAAAAAGACGTGGAGTGATTAAATTCATTCCTAGTTTTCGAGCCTATGAGTGTGATTCTTGTAATCAAAATTATATATGGAATTCACGATTAGATAAAGTATTTAAAGTAAAAACTAAAAAAAGCTCTTGATTATCAAGAGCTTTTTTTAATTAATATGATTTAACAGTTATTTAAATAACCACCTATATACGTCATTTCCGTTTGCAAATAAGAGCAAGGCAATTAAAAGGAAAAACCCTACAATTTGTGCATATTCTAAAAACTTATCTCCAGGTTTTTTACCAGTAATCATTTCCCATAGCGTAAACACTACATGACCACCATCTAAAGCAGGAATTGGTAATAAGTTCATAAACCCTAACATAATAGAAAGGAAAGCTGTGATACTCCAAAAAGTTTGTGCGCTCCATTCAGATGGAAAAATACTTCCAATAGAAATAAATCCACCCAACCCTTTATAAGCTCCTGTGCTTGGGTTAAAAATTTTCTTTAATTGTTTTACATATCCTGTTAATGTGCTCCAAGACTTGCTTAAACCTGCAGGAATTGCTTCTGCAAAAGTATACTCGTTATTTTCTAATTCGTAATACCCTAGCTTTTCTAAATCAGCAAAAGACAAGCCTGCAAATTGAACTCCAATAGTTCCTTTATCAGTAATTTTTACAGGAACATCTAAGGTTTCATTTCCTCTTTTTACTTTTAATGAAATATCTTGATTTTTATAGTTTGCTAAAACACTTTTTGCTTCGTCATAATACGTAATTGGTGTACCATTAATTCCAACTATAATGTCTTTTACTTTCAATTCTCCATTAGAATTTGGTGAATCTTCCAAGATTTTACCAACGGCAAATGGATATCTTGGCACTAAAAAAGGACCTTCATTCTTTCCTCTTTCAATTAACTTTGAAATAAAATCAATCGGAATATCTTTTTTAATTACGGCTCCATTTCTTTCAATGGTATACTTGTTTCCGTTAATAAATTCAATAGGTAAATTTTGAAACTTACGAACTTCACTACCATCAATAGTTAATACTTTATCTCCCGTTTGTAACCCTAAAGTAACAGCTAACGAGTCTTGTACCCAAATACCACCATTATCATTGACATTTTGATTTGGTAAAAAGTTTTCACCATATGCATACATTAGCATAATGTAAATGAAAATACCTAATACAAAGTTTACGATAACTCCACCCAACATAATTATTAAACGTTGCCAAGCTGGTTTTGATCTAAATTCCCAAGGCTGTGGAGGCAAAGCCATTTGCTCTGTGTCCATACTCTCATCAATCATTCCAGATATTTTTACATATCCACCTAAAGGAATCCAACCGATTCCATAGACAGTTTCTCCAACTTTCTTTTTAACTAATGAGAATTTATAATCGAAAAATAAGTAGAATTTTTCAACTCTTGTTTTAAATAATTTGGCAGGTATAAAGTGACCCAATTCATGTAAAACAATCAATAATGATAGGCTTAAAATAAATTGAGATGCTTTTATTAATATTTCCATTTAGTATTTTTATCTTTTTAAATCGGACAAATGTACCATTTTATTAATACTTGTAAAACTAAGAAAAGCTTTCTAATAGGTTTTTTAACAAAGATTTATTTCTAATTCTACTGTTTCCCTTTATTTTACAGTTTTTATGCCGTAATTTTGTGGCTCTTAATTCGTGAAAATGGGAGCTAAATCGTATAAAAAATCGTTACCAATAATTATTTTTTCAATTGTGTTTTCTGTGATAACATTAGTGGTGTTTTATCAATTATTATCTGTTGATAAAGTATTGCCAGTTTACAGTCCATCAGACGTAAACCCTAAGTTGGTAGATCCATCAATGAAGCATATTCAAAAAAATCATACCATAGCAGATTTTAGTTTGGTCAACCAAAATGGAGAAACCATCACAAATAAAAACTACGAGGGTAAAATTTATGTAGCTGATTTCTTTTTTGCTAGTTGTACAACTATTTGTATTCCTATGGCTAATAATATGAGTGAATTACAAGCCTATTATAAACAAGATGATGAGGTTATGTTTCTTTCACACTCTGTAACCCCTGTAATGGATAGTGTACCTGTTTTAAAAGCTTATGCTGATGCTAAAGGAATTATTTACGGTAAATGGAATGTAACTACAGGCGCAAAAAAGCATATTTATGAATTAGCACGAAAAAGCTATTTTGCAGTATTGGATGAAGGAGATGGAGGTGAAAATGATTTTATCCATACAGAACAATTTGTACTTGTTGACAAAGAGAGAAGAATTCGCGGGTATTACGATGGAACAGAAAAAGAAAACATGATAAAAATCATTGCAGATATCGCTTTGTTAAAAGAAGAATATAGTAGAGAATAACTTCTTTAGAATCATTCTAAATTCATATCTTTGTCCTCTTAAAACAAGGATTCTTGAATACAATTGCAACTTTACTTAAAGGAGAAACCGGTATTATTTCTGAAGAATCTTTGGATGTAATTCCTCTAAAATTATTAGAAATGGGGTGCTTGCCAGGTGTTGAGGTGGAGCTGTTACAAGTTGCGCCTTTAAAAGATCCTTTATATATCTGTGTAAATGGAAGTCATTTAGCGATAAGAAAAGAAATGGCTGCACAAATAAAAATTATCAAAAGCTAAAAATGGAAAACCCAAAACCAGTAAAAGTAGCTTTAATTGGTAATCCGAATACAGGAAAAACATCACTATTCAATCAACTAACAGGATTAACTCAAAAGGTTGGAAATTATCCAGGAGTTACCGTAGATAAAAAGCAAGGTAGCTGTAAGTTATCAGCAACTAAAACAGCGATAATTACAGATTTACCGGGTACTTACAGTATCAATCCTACATCAGTAGATGAAAGTATTGTTCTAAAATCATTATTGAATACAGGAGATAAAGATTTTCCAGATATTATTGTTGTCGTTGCAGATGTAGAAAATTTAAAACGAAATTTATTTCTGTTTTCTCAAGTAAAAGATTTAGAAATCCCAATAATTCTAGCCATAAACATGGCGGATCAAATAGATAGAAAAGGAATTTCTTTAGATGTAGAAACACTACAAAAAGAACTACAAACAGATATTGTTTTAATTAGTGCACGTAAAAATATTGGCATTGATGCTGTCAAAAAAGCAATAGAAAATTGTGCAGAAGCATCAATTACTCAGCCATTGTGCTCTATCAATCATAAAATTGATGAAGACTATTTCGAAAAATTAAAAGAAGTTAGTTCTAATCATACATTGTATGAATTATGGTTAATGATTACTCAAAATAATTTTCCCGCTACGATATCTGAAGAAGAAAAAAAGAGATTGTTAGAGTTTACACAAGATGTTTCTAAAGTAAAAAGATATCAGCACAAAGAAACCATACATAGATACAAGCAGATAAACGACATTCTTAAAAGAACTTATATTGTAGATCACTCTAAAGCAAAAGATCTAAGAAGTAAACTCGACAGGGTTTTTACACACAAAATATTTGGGTATGTAATTTTCTTCGGAATTTTATTATTGATTTTTCAATCAATTTTTGATTGGTCTACTGCACCAATGGATTTTATCGATGCAACCTTTGCGAATTTTAGTGAGTTTATAAAAATAAATATGGCTCCTGGAGTTTTAACAGACTTAATCACAGATGGAATTATTCCTGGAATTGGAGGAGTCGTAATTTTTATTCCCCAAATAGCCATCTTATTTTTGTTTGTTTCAATCTTAGAAGAAACAGGCTATATGAGTCGTGTGGTTTTTTTAATGGATAAAATTATGCGTCGTTATGGAATGAGCGGAAAAAGTGTAATTCCGTTAATTTCTGGTACTGCATGTGCAATTCCGGCAGTAATGGCAACAAGAACAATTTCTGGATGGAAAGAACGCTTAATTACTATTTTAGTTACGCCATTTACAACCTGTTCTGCAAGATTACCCGTCTATGCCATTTTAATTTCATTGGTAATACCAGAGAAAAAGCTCTTAGGGATTTTCAGCTTACAAGGGTTTACGTTGTTAAGTTTATATGCTTTAGGTTTTGCAACGGCAATGATTTCTGCCTTTCTTTTACATAAAACACTTAAGGTAAAAAGCACTTCATTTTTTGTTGCAGAAATGCCAAATTATAAACTGCCTTCACTTAAGAATGTTGTTTTTGATGTGTTGGAAAAAACAAAAGCATTTGTATTAGGAGCAGGGAAAATTATTTTAGCAATATCTGTTGTATTGTGGTTTTTAGCATCAAACGGACCTCAATCTTATAAAGATGTAGAGCAAAATATTACAGAGAACGTTGCCTATAAAAACTTATCATCAGGTGAGGTTCAGCAAAAAATAGCTGCAGCTAAATTAGAAAATTCGTATATTGGTATTATGGGTAAATCTATAGAGCCAGCAATTAAACCGTTAGGGTATGATTGGAAAATAGGAATTGCCTTAATTAGTTCTTTTGCTGCAAGAGAGGTGTTTGTAGGTACTTTGGCAACTATTTATAGTGTAGAAAGTGATGATGAAAACACCAGTACTATTAAAGAAAGAATGCGAGCAGAGATTAATCCAGATACTGGAGAAAAGATGTTCAACCTTCCCGTAGGAATGTCTTTGTTGATCTTTTATGCGTTTGCCATGCAATGTATGGGGACTTTAGCAATTGTAAAGCGAGAAACTAAAAGTTGGAAATGGCCAATGATTCAGTTATTTGGTATGGGAGCTTTGGCATATCTAGCATCATTTATAACCTTTATTATTTTTAGCTAATGCAAGAAATCACCGTTTATATCATCCTATTACTTTCAATTGGCTTTTTGGTGAGAAAATTCTTTTTTAAGTCGAAAAAAACTAAAAAAAGTTGCGATACAGGATGCGGTTGCGCATAAAAAAACTTTTTTTTGCAGAGAGTGTAATATTCTTTATCTTGAACCACTAACCTATATAATAGATATTGAGTAACGATTTTTACACAACTTCAATTTTACCACATTCCGGAATAATTATTAAAATCTGTCGTGCCTATACAGACACGCAAGAAGATTTTGAAGATTATTACCAAGAAGTGTGCTTGCAAATTTGGAAAAGTAAAGACCGTTTTAGAGAAGAATCTAAATGGTCTACTTGGGTGTATCGTTTGGCGTTGAATTGCTGCCTAACCTTAATTAAAAAGAAGAAGAACAATCGTCAGAATGTTGCTTCAGATTTTGAACAGAAAGAAATAGGTGCAGAAAATAATGTTTTTGAAGATGAATCTTTAAACATGTTATATGATGCGATTCGCAAATTATCAGAAATTGATAGAGCAATTATTTTATTGTATTTAGAAGAGAAACCATATGAAATAATTGCTGAGATTATCGGAACAAGTAGTAACAATATCGCAGTACGAATTACTAGAATTAAAGAACGATTAAAAAAGTTATTGGATGGAAAAATCAATTGAATCAATCTGGAAAGAAGGGTTTGTGAATGATGAAAAATTGATTGCCCCAAAAGTAAACGATTTATATAATCAGAAATCTATAGACATTGTAAGTAAGTTTAAAAGAATGTATAGAATAAACGTTATAGGTATTGTTGTCTTTTCGTTTATTGTCCTGCCAATGTCCTATTTTTCGAATATTCCATACATGGGGATTATGATGTTCTTTTTATTTAACTTAATTCTTATTGTCAATAGAAAAACAATATTCAAATTGAATAAAATTGATAACAGCTTAAATAGTTACGAATATTTACTTTCTTTTAAAGGTTGGACAGATGAATTAATAGCTGTAAACACAAAATTTTCTAGGTTTTTATATCCGTATATGTTTTTAGCACTATTTTTTGGGTTTTGGTGTGGTTCTCTTGGAGGTGATGTTCCTGGAGATGCTATTGTAAAAGGATTTGTTTCAGAATATCCAAATACACCTTTAGTTTTTGGGTTTCCATTAGTATTTATTGGCATAATGCTATTTGTTATGCTATTTTTAGCTTTAGTAGGCGGTAGAATAGGAAAATGGGATTTTAACTTAGGCTATGGACGTATTATGAGAAGACTAAAAACTATGATTAAAGACATGGAAGAATTAAAACAATAAGACTTTAGTTCATCAATAGAATCTTCTAATGTCCACGCTGTGAACCCTGTAATAAAGCGGTTTTGTTTCAGGTGACTTTTACCTTTTAGCCAAGAATTATAAATTATTTTCAATATTTTTTTAATAAAGTGTAATATTTTAAAAGTAGTAGACACTAACCTAAAAAAGAATATTAAAAATGAAGATTACCGAAGCCATAACTTTTTTAGAAAACGCTAAAAAACGTACAGACAAAAAATCACAAAGGAAAAGCTACGAAACTTTCATAGCTATATTGACAGATTTAAATACGAAAGAGTTAGATCAAGAACAATTTCAAACCATAGAAAAACAATTAGATAATTTACAATTGAACTCTCAGACTACATTTAGAAAGCTAAAACACAATTTTTCGAAGTTGCAACAATTTTTAAAAGTCAAATTTTCATTAACTGAAGAAGGGCATTTTACAAGTTTAGGAATCGCTTTAGGAATGTGTTTTGGAATTGCATTTGGAGCCGTTGTTGAAAGATATATTGGAGCTTCAATAGGAATGACGGTTGGAATGCTAATTGGAATTGCTATTGGTAAAACGATGGATTCTAGAGCAGAAATTCACGGAAAAGCATTAAAAACAACACTTCAGTAGTACATTTAACAAGGAAGTAAAATCATAAATTTTAATACTAATACAGAGGCCGAAAAAATTCGGCAAGGAATACAACACTCAAAAATCAAAAATAAAATGAAAACAATTATTACATTTATTCTAGTCATCTCAATCTCAATCACAAGCGCATTTTCCCAGGATATCACGGGAGTTTGGAGCGGAAAAACAAAACGAGGAGACAAGGAGCTTACTTTTGTTTTTCAAATCAAAAAAGAAAATAATAAGTACTCATCTACAATGGCAGTACCAACATTTAGAATTGACGGAATCAAACCAACAACAACAACTTTTGAGGATGGAAAGCTAGTTATTGATGGTTCAAATGTAGGAATGAAGTATGAAGGAACCTATAATGCCGAGTTGCAACAGTTTGAAGGGACCTATAAAGAAGGAACTATTGTGTTGTCGTTAAATTTAAAAAGAGGAGCCGCTAAAATAGCAGACTCAAAAAGACCTCAAGAACCTGTAAAACCATATCCGTATTATGAAGAAGAGGTAGTTTTTGAAAATGTGGAAGCAAAAATTTCACTTTCAGGAACTTTAACATTACCAAGTAAAAAAGGGAAATATCCAGTCGCAATATTAATTAGTGGAAGTGGTGCTCAAGACAGAGATGAAACCTTTATGGGACATAAGCCATTTTTAGTGCTGTCAGATTATTTAACAAGACAAGGAATTGGAGTATTACGATTTGATGATAGAGGTCATGGAAAATCTACAGGTGATTTTGGAGCTGCAACAACAGAAGATTTTTCTAAAGATGTGCTAAGTGCAGTAACATATTTAAAATCAAGAAAAGACATCGACTTAAAACATATTGGATTGATTGGCCATAGTGAAGGTGGAATTATTGCACCATTAGTTGCAAATCAAACCAAAGATGTTTCGTTTATTGTATTGCTAGCATCTACAGGAATTTCTGGAGCTGAGTTATCAGTAATGCAGTCTAAAACTTTAAGAGGTTTTCCAGTAAAAGATGAGGTTGCTTATGAAAAGGATACTAGAAAAGCAATTGCAATTGTAACTTCTAATAAAAGTACTAAAGAAATTAAAAATGAATTGACAGCACATTATAATGCATTTCTTAGACCGATATTAACATCTTTGGGAGCACCAGAGAAAAACATCAATGCATTTATAACTACTCAGATTAAAACAAGTATAAAGCCATGGTCAAGGTATTTTTTACAGTACAACCCTGCAGATGAATTTGAAAAGTTACAGATTCCAGTCTTATCTTTAAATGGAAATAAAGACACGCAGGTAGATGCAAAAATTAATCAAGCAGGAATTAAAAACGCACTGATTAAAGGGAAAAACAAAGATTATAAAATAGTGGAATTAGAAAATTTGAATCACTTTTTTCAAGAATGTGAAACCGGTAAAATGAATGAATACAGAAAAATTGACCAAACTTTTTCACCTGTAGCATTGAAAGAAATTTCTGACTGGGTTTTAAAAAGAGTGAAATAAAGATCTCGTGTTTTAAGCTGTTACTATTCTTTAACAAAATATTAATATATTTATTTGTAAGTAAGTGCTGTTTTTAAGACACACTTTAAAATCAATTAATAATATATATCATGAAAAAAAATGTTTTAGTAATTGCATTATTCGCAATAGCAGTATTATTTTCTAATGAAACCACTGCACAAAAATTTGACGAATTAGATAAAAGCCCAATGGATGCGGCATCATTTCCACCTAGTCATAGGGTTTCTAATAAAATGGTGAAAGTAGTGTATAGCCGTCCTCAGTTAAAAGGAAGAGAACTTTCTAAATTAGCTCCGGCTGGTAAAGTTTGGAGAACTGGAGCCAATGAGGCAGCAGAAATTACATTTTATAGAGATGTAACTTTTGGAGGTAAAGCTGTAAAAGCAGGAAGATATTCTTTATTTACAATTCCTGGTAATGGAGAATGGACAGTAATTTTGAATACCGCAAAAAATGTTTGGGGACATTATTCTTACAAAAAGAATGAAGATGTAGTTAGAGTTTCAGGTAAAGTTTCTAAAAGTGATACAAACATTGAAGCTTTTTCTATAGTATTTGGAAAGGATATGACCTTGCACATGGGGTGGGGAAGCACAGTTGTTAGTGTTGCTATCAAATAATAAAAATAGTTCTTAAAGAGTTTTAAAAGCCAGAGATAAAACCTCTGGCTTTTTTAGTTATAAGAGCCTTTAACATATAATTAATAGAGACACCTTGTAAGTAAATGTAATTTTGGTGGTATAATTAAAAACTAAACTAAAATTTAATATCATGAAAAAAAATGTATTAGTAATTGCAATGTTCGCAATAGCAGTATTATTCTCAAACGAAACAACTGCACAAAAATTTGGAGGATTAGATAAGAGTCCAGCAGACATAGCTATGTATAGAACTAAAGCTGGGCCAGTAATGAAAGTTATTTATAGTAGACCACAATTAAAAGGTAGAACTGTAGCATCTTTAACACCAGCGGGTAAAGTTTGGAGAGTTGGAGCAAATGAATCAACAGAAGTTACATTTTATAAAAATGTTTATTTCGGAGGAAAATCAGTAAAAGCTGGAACTTACACAATGTATGCTATCCCAGGAAAGTCTGATTGGACAATCATCATAAGTAGTAAGTTACATACGTGGGGATCTGGTAGCTATAAAAAAGCAAATGATGTTGTAAGAGTGAAAGCAAAAGTTTCTAAAGGAGATAAAGCTGTTGAGGCATTTTCAATTGCATACTCTAGAAATGGAGATGTTTATTTTGGATGGGGAAACACAATTGTATCTACTACAGTAAAGTAATTCCGAACCAAATATCATAGCATAAAAAAACCGCAAATAATATTTGTGGTTTTTTTTATACCTATTAGTTTGCATTATTTCAGTTAGTTATGTTTTCGGAGTAAAAACATTTAATATTCAGTAACAAAATGGCACAACAATTGTCTTAAGGGAAACAAACAAAAAATAAATTATAATGATTAAAAAATTATGGATTGCAATTATTGCAGTCGGATTTGCAGGAACAGTAAATGCACAAGATGTAAAATTTGGAGTAAAATTAGGAATGAACGTTTCTTCGGTTAATGAAAGTGGGCCAAATAGTTTAGATTCAAAAACAGGTTTTCTTATTGGCAGAAGTAAAATTAACAGATAAATTCTCATTGCAACCAGAATTATTATTTTCTCAACAAGGATCAAGGGCAAATGATCCAGATGGTTTTACATTAGATTTGAATTATATTACCTTACCAGTAATGGTAAAATATTATGTTGTAGATGGATTTTCAGTAGAGGCTGGTCCTCAATTTTCTTTTTTAGTGAGAGATGAAATTTTGGACGGAGGATCAGTAACAGATGTAACGGCAGAAAGTTTTGATTTAGCGGCAAATTTAGGGTTGGGATATCAATTTAAAAGCGGTCTTTTTTTTCAAACAAGATACAATTTAGGGTTAATTGATACTAATATTAGTGAAAATTTTAATAATAAAAATGCTGTTTTTCAAATGTCCTTAGGATATCAATTCTAAGAAATAGAAATATATAAAAAGCCTCTTAACTTAGTTAAGAGGCTTTTTTGTCTTTAGACGTTTTACTGATTAAATAAACTCCAGAAACTACCAAAAAGCAACTTGCAATTTTTACAGGATTGATATCTTGAGCATATTCAGAATGACCAAAACCATAAGCATAAATACTCACCATAATAAAACTTACTGCTGGTTGTAAATACACATAACTTCCAGTTACAGATGGAGCAACAGTCTTTAGCGCATAAATATTAAACAAGTAGGCTAAAAATGTAGTTCCAATAATCACAAAAGCAATTACTAAATATGTTTGGGTTGTAAAAGCAGAGAAATCTGTTTGTAAAATATCCGGTATTCCAAAAGGAAGCATAAAAAAGAACCCAAATAAAAACACCCAACTAATTACTGTTAAAGGGCTGTATTTTTTCATCAATGGTTTTACAAGTACCAAATACAACCCGTAAGAACAGGCGTTTAAAAAAATTAAAAAATTCCCTAAAAGAGAACCTGTTCCTTCTGATTGATTCCCATACCAAATCAATAAAACAGCACCTATTCCGCCTATTGCAAGACCAAGCAATTTGTTTTTAGTAATTTTTTCTTTCAAAATAAATGCACTTAAGATCAAAACTACAATCGGAATAGTCGTAATAATTATTGACGCATCAATAGGGGAAGTCAAATTTAATCCATGAAAAAACAACAATTGATTCGCCGCTACACCTAATAATCCACAAAGAACTAACCTTGGAAAATCTCTCTTAGCAATCTTTTCTTTGATAAATGATTTTATAAACCAAAACAACAATCCTGCGCCAACAATACGTAAAAAAATAAAAGCTGATGGCCCAATTTTATTCGGCATTATACCTTTAGCAATTAGGTAATTAGCCCCGTAAATAACATTGGCACCCAATAAAGCTACATGTGCTTTTAAAATATTTTTTTTCAAATCAGTATCAATTAGTTGCTGCAAAGAACTAACTTTTTTATTGATTTCACCTTCTAGGCCAACTGCAAATAAAGCATCAACATTTTTACTTTAATCTTTTAGTAAATAGCTGTAACTTTGGCGCTTCTAAAAAAGCAGAAATAACATGCAGTACGATCATATAGAGATAGAAAAGAAATGGCAGAAAGAATGGGAGAAGAGAGGAACTTTCAAAGCTAGTAATACTTCTGATAAACCTAAATATTATGTGTTAGATATGTTCCCGTATCCATCAGGAGCAGGATTGCATGTTGGACATCCATTAGGATATATTGCTTCAGATATTTATGCACGTTACAAACGTCATAAAGGGTTTAATGTATTGCATCCGCAGGGATATGATTCTTTTGGCTTGCCAGCAGAACAATATGCAATTCAGACAGGGCAACATCCTGCAAAAACAACTGAAGAAAATATTACAACTTATAGAAGACAATTAGATCGTATTGGTTTTTCGTTTGATTGGTCTCGTGAAGTACGTACTTCAAGTCCGGAATATTACAAATGGACACAGTGGATTTTTATTCAATTGTTCAATTCTTGGTACAACAAAGACACTGATAAAGCAGAAGATGTAAAAACATTAATTACGGTGTTTAAAAAATCTGGAAACGCAACTATAAATGCTGTTTGTGATGATGAAATTAAACTTTTTTCTGCGGATGAATGGAAAGCATTTACAAAAGCTGAGCAAGAAGAAATCTTATTGCAATATCGTTTAACCTATTTGGCAGATACAGAAGTAAACTGGTGTCCGGCATTAGGAACTGTATTGGCAAATGACGAAATTGTAAACGGAGTTTCAGAACGTGGAGGTCATCCTGTTGTTCGTAAGAAAATGACACAATGGTCAATGCGAATTTCTGCATACGCACAACGTTTGTTAGACGGATTAGAAAAAATTGACTGGCCACAACCTTTAAAAGATTCTCAAACCAATTGGATTGGGAAATCTGTGGGAGCAAGTATCACATTTGATGTTGCTGGCGGTTTTAACCTAAGTACTGAAGTAAAATTATCATTCAAGGAACTAGAAGCCTTAAAAGAATTGCGTTTGAATTTATCAAAAGCAGAAGCAACTCTTTGGGATGAAATAAAAAATAAAAAAGGAGCATCAAAATTCAGAAAGAAATACACCATTGGTGCATTTATGGTTGATTATGTATGTTTGGCAAAGAACTTAATTGTTGAGTTTTCTGGTAAAGAAGACGAAGTTGTAAGAACTAATTTCTTTCAAAAAGAAGGGTTTAATGTGATTCGTTTTACAAATGAAGAGGTATTACAAAATGTTTTAAAGGTTGTTTCTGAAATTAATTTTGCGATTCAATTTCCTAAAGTAATAGAGACAACTGAAAAAACAGAAGTTACTTCGAGCGTAGTTGAGAAGTCACATAAAATAGACGTATTTACAACACGCCCTGATACGGTGTTTGGAGTGTCGTTTATGACCTTAGCTCCAGAACACGAATTGGTGTCTCAAATTGTAACAAGCAAACAAAAGAAAGCAGTTAATGCGTATATCAAAGCTACTGCTAAGCGTTCTGAACGCGATAGAATGGCAGATGTAAAAACAATTTCTGGTGTGTTTACTGGAGCCTATGCAGTGCATCCGTTTACAGGTAAAGAAATTCCGATTTGGATTGGAGATTACGTATTGGCAAACTACGGAACAGGTGCTGTAATGGCGGTTCCATGTGGAGATCAACGTGATTATGATTTTGCAAAGCATTTTGATATTGAGATTCCGAATATTTTCGAAAACATTGATATTTCTGAAGCTGCACATGCAGATAAAAACGGAACTAAGATTGCAAATTCTGATTTCTTAAATGGTTTGTCGTACAAAAAAGCGATGAAATTAGCCATTTACGAATTGGAAAAACAAGGTTTTGGAGAAGGGAAAATAAACTACCGATTGCGTGATGCTGTATTTAGCAGACAACGTTATTGGGGAGAACCTTTCCCGGTATATTATAAAGACGGAATGCCGCAAATGATTGACGCAAAACACTTGCCAATTGTATTGCCAGAAGTAGAAAAATATTTACCAACCGAAGAAGGAGACCCACCGTTGGGAAGAGCAACCGAATGGGCCTGGGATTCTCGTGCTAAGAAAGTAGTAGGGAATGAAAAGTTGAAAAACAAAACGGTATATCCATTAGAATTAAACACCATGCCAGGTTGGGCAGGGAGTTCTTGGTACTTTAACCGTTATATGGATTCTACTAACGAAGGCGAATTTGCCTCTAAAGAATCATTAGAGTATTGGAAAGAAGTAGATTTATATATTGGTGGTTCTGAACATGCAACCGGACATTTATTATACGCTCGTTTTTGGCAAAAATTCTTGTTCGATAAAAACATTGTACCTGTAGATGAGTTTGCAAAAAAACTAATCAACCAAGGAATGATTTTAGGAACTTCTGCTTTTGTATATAGAGAAGAAGGGACAAATACATTTATATCAAAAGGATTAATTGAAGGGAAAAAAGTGCAGCCAATACATTCTGATGTTTCATTAGTGAATTCTTCTGACGAGTTAGATGTTGAAGGGTTTAAAAACCATCCATTAAATGCAGATTTTAAAGATGCTGAATTTATTTTAGAAGGTGGCGTTTATAAAGTTGGTAGAGAAGTAGAGAAAATGTCAAAATCTAAATACAATGTTGTAAATCCTGATGCTATTTGTGAAGAATATGGAGCAGACAGTTTACGATTGTTCGAGATGTTTTTAGGGCCTTTAGAGCAAGCGAAGCCTTGGAAAACATCTGGTATTTCTGGAGTGTCTTCATTCTTAAAGAAATTATGGAAGTTGTACCATAACGGAGAAACATTTGAAGTTACGGATGCAGCACCAACAAAAGACGAGTTAAAAGTATTACATAAAACCATTAAAAAAGTAGAAGAAGATATTGAGAATTTCTCTTTCAATACGTCGGTTTCTACTTTTATGATTGCTGTAAACGAATTAACTGCATTAAAATGTAACAAACGTGCAATTTTGGAGCCATTAGCAATATTGGTTTCTCCATATGCACCACATATTGCAGAAGAATTGTGGAGTTTGTTAGGAAACAAAGAATCAATTTCTACGGCAGATTTCCCTGTTTTTGAAGCAAGTCATTTGGTAGAAAGTTCTAAAGTATATCCAGTGTCATTCAACGGTAAAATGCGTTTTACAATGGAGTTGCCATTAGATATGTCTAAAGAAGATATTGAAAAAGCAGTACTAGCACACGAGAAAACAATTGCTCAATTAGATGGTAAAACACCTAAAAAAGTAATTATTGTTCCTGGTAAAATAATTAACCTAGTTGGCTAGCACACGCAGTGTGCTTTTGGCTTGAGTTTGTTTATGGAAAAAAGATAATATAAAAATGGATTTGTACGAAATCATAGGAATGATAGCTGCTGTTTTAACAACAGCATCATTTTTGCCACAGGTTTATAAAACGTGGAAAACAAAAGATACCGAAGGCTTGTCTTTGACAATGTATGTTTGTTTTTTTACAGGCATTGTTTTATGGTTGATTTACGGAATCCATATAGACAGTCTACCAATGATATTAGCAAACGGAGTTACAGTAGTGTCAACATTTTTTCTGATACTCATGAAATTGAAATACAAATAAATATAAGGTTATATATTGGCCGTTATTGAAAACACAATAGTGGCTTTTTTATGATTCATTATTTAGTTATCTTGTCACTTTAAAACACATCAAAAATGAAAATCAAGTCTTTTTTATTAGTCATGCTTTTCGGAATACTCTTTGCTAGTTGTACTCAAGAAAAATCAACTAAAGAATACATGATTGATTCTTGGGAAACTACCTATATGAAAATTGATATGCCAACCTATCAAAAATCAGATTCGACATTTGTTTTTGAAGATGATTTTAAAAACAATCCACCAAGAAGAGCAAGATCTACCTACAATAATGACGGTACCTTTTCTGCATGGTTTGTAAATCAAAAAAATGAAAAAAAAGAAGAAACTAACGGGAAATGGAGTGTGATAAAAGACTCGTTATTTATTGAATTTTATTATACTGGTAGAGACATTAAAGTAGGGTATTTAATAGAAATAACTGAAGAAGGGTTTATAGGAAAAAGCAGGTATGATTGGGATGCAGATGGTGAATTTGACGACTTTTTAATCATGAAAACTAAAAGAGTAAGCAAAGATAAATAATGTTTAGATTCAAGAACATATCATTACGTATTCGTATTTTTTTCGCCATGATTGTTTTGGTGTTGATCGCATCTATTTTAATGGTTGGAGTTACCATTTATCAATATGACGAACAAACGAACGATTATAATATCTCACGTTTTGGACGTAAAGAAGACAATACAAAAAAGGACATTGACTTTGAGTTAAAAAGAAATCAAGTAGATAAAGTAACTGCAGCAAAGATTTCTGAAATTTTCGAAACAAGAATTTTTGAAATGTCGTCTGTTCATAGCTTAGAGATTTCTTTTTTCGACTTAAAAGGAAATTTGTTAATCTCGTCTAACGCAGCTATTAAACCATTTGATGATGCTGCAGCAGATAATATTTCAACAAGTATTTTGCGAAAAATTGAAGGAGAATCAGACCATCGTGTTTTTAGAAATAATACTGTTGATAATATCAGTTTTGAAAGTTCATATACGTATATCAGTGATTTAAAATTGAATAGAATTGGAATATTAAAACTAGAATTTTCTCAAGACAATTCAGAACAAGATAAAGAGTTGCAAGAGTTTATGTATCGATTGGCATATGTATACTTGTTTATGTTTTTAATCGCTATTGCGTTGGCGTATTTTATTTCAAGTTATATAACCAGATCTATAAAAACGATTTCGGATAAAATTCATAAAACACGTTTAAACAAACGAAACGAAAAAATTGAATTTGATTCAGCCAGTTCAGAAATTATTACTTTGGTTGATGCATACAATAGTATGATTGATCAATTGCAAGAAAGTGCAGTAAAATTAGCCCAAAGTGAACGTGAACAAGCCTGGAGAGAAATGGCAAAACAAGTAGCGCACGAGATTAAAAACCCGTTAACACCAATGCGATTAACGGTGCAGAGTTTCGAAAGAAGGTTTGATCCAGAAGATCCAAAGATTAAAGAAAAATTAAAAGAATACAGTCAAACGCTAATTCAGCAAATTGACGTAATGAGTTCAATTGCATCTGCCTTTTCTGATTTTGCTAAGATGCCAACTCAAAAAAAAGAAAAAATTAATGTTGTTGAGGTTGTAAAATTAGCCTTAGATATTTTTAATGAAGAATATATAGTGTATACAACTTTAGAAAAAGAAGTGTATGCTAATTTAGATAAAACACAGTTGATTCGTATTGTAACAAACTTAGTAACCAATGCAAATCAAGCAACAGAAGGAATAGACAACCCGTCAATAACGGTTAATGTCTCTTCAGAAAAAGAGACCGTAAAAATTGCAGTAACAGATAACGGGAAAGGGATTGACGCAACCGTTAAACACTTAATATTTGAACCTAAATTCACCACTAAAACAAGCGGAATGGGATTAGGTTTACCAATGATAAAAAAAATTATAGAAGCCTATAATGGATCCATTCACTTTACTTCAAGCGAAGAAAATGGAACCACTTTTACGGTAATTCTACCAAAAATATAACAAAATGAATTTTGAAAACGTATTAGTTTCCGCAGAAAACGGAATTGCAACAATCACAATTAATAGACCTAAAAAATTAAATGCTTTAAACATTGATACCATTAATGAATTGCATGAAGCTTTTAAAGGCCTGGATGAAGATGCAACAGTAAAAACAATTATAATTACTGGAAGTGGAGAAAAAGCGTTTGTTGCTGGTGCAGACATTTCAGAGTTTGCACATTTCTCTGTTGAAGAAGGAGAGCACTTAGCAAGAAATGGACAAGAGGTTTTATTCGACTTTGTTCAGAACTTGACAACTCCAGTTATAGCTGCCGTAAATGGATTTGCATTAGGAGGAGGATTGGAATTAGCTATGGCTAGTCATTTTAGAATTGCAGCTGACAATGCAAAAATGGGTTTACCAGAAGTTTCTCTAGGGGTTATTCCTGGGTATGGAGGAACGCAACGTTTGGCGCAATTAGTAGGAAAAGGAAAAGCTATGGAGTTGGTAATGACAGCAGGAATGATTTCTGCAGAAGATGCTAAGAATTGTGGATTGGTAAATTATGTAACTACTCAAGAAGAGTTATTGCCTTTAGCTACAAAATTGGCAGGTAAAATTGCAAGAAATTCTTCTGTAGCAATTAGTGCCGCTATCAAAGCAATCAATGATAATTATACAGATGGAGTGAATGGTTATGAAACTGAAATATCTGAATTCGGAAATTGTTTTGGAACTGAAGATTTTAAAGAAGGAACGACTGCGTTTTTAGAAAAAAGAAGAGCAGATTTTCCGGGGAAATAATATCTGTCATCTCGACCATTGCTGAGATAAAAATATATTTTTATTGAAAGCAGCCAGCAAAGCTGCGGAAAGATCTTTCGACTAGACTGAAGATGATATTTATATTATTTTTCACCATTCCACTCACCATAAAACTGAGTTAAAAACCCAACCATATAATCATGCCTATCAGCAGCAATTCGCTGCCCAGTTTTGGTATTCATTTTATCTTTTAGTAACAACAATTTTTCATAAAAATGATTGATGGTTGGCGCAGAGGATTTTTTGTACTCCTCTTTACTCATGCTTAAGTTTGGAGCAATTTCAGGATCATATAAAGCTCTGTTTTTAAATCCACCATAATTAAAACAACGTGCAATTCCGATTGCTCCGATGGCATCTAACCTGTCAGCATCTTGAATCACATCCAATTCTGGAGAACTAAATTTTACACCTTTTTCTAAGCTGATTTTAAAAGAAATATAGTTGATAATGTTTTCTATATGTTTAATAACAACTTCATCAACTTGTTGGTTCTTTAAAAATTCTCTAGCCATTTTTGGACCCACAGTTTCATCGCCATCATAAAACTTTGCATCAGCAATATCATGTAATAAAGCACCTAAAGAAACAATGAATAGATTAACGTTTTCGCCTTTTGCAATGAGTTTTGCATTGTTATAAACACGTTCTATATGAAACCAATCATGTCCACCTTCAGCACCTTGTAGTGTTTCTTTTACAAAAGTGATTGTGTCTTGAATTATTTGAGATTTATTCATAGGATAAAAATAAAAAAACCACTCTATTTAGAGTGGTTTTTAATGATTCTTTTGTTGAAAAGATCTTGATTTAGTTTCTAGCAGAACTCTTCGTATGCTTGCGCTAAATTTTGTGCAATCATTTGAGCAGATCTTCCTTCAATATGGTGACGCTCTAACATGTGTACTAAATTTCCGTCTTTAAACAATGCAATTGCAGGTGAAGATGGAGGAAATGGAATCATATATTCTCTTGCTTTTTGTGTAGATTCTTTTTCTACACCAGCAAAAACTGTTGTTAAATGCGTTGGGAATTTATCAGCTCCTAAAGAAGCAATTGCTCCAGGTCTTGCTGTTCCGGCAGCACATCCACAAACTGAGTTTACCATTACTAAAGTGGTTCCTTCTTTTGCCAAGGCGTTGTCTACGTCTTCGGCTGTATATAAAGCATCAAAACCAGCGTTTATCAATTCGTCACGCATTGGTTTTACTAATTCTTCTGGGTACATATTTTATAAAATTTTGAACTACAAAGATACTTAAATTTCTAATTAATATTGTGTTAAGATTTGTTGAAATGTGGGCGTGTCAATAGTTCTTATTTTAAGAGTCCCAAAAGCCTCTTAAAACGAGAACTATTGTCGGGCTTTTTGCTATATCTTTTTTTAAAAAAAAGTATGCCGCTTCAATCCCTCACGCAAAAAGTTAAATTAATCTGAAACATTATAGAAAACAGGTCGTCAAACAATAGAACTTTGTAAATTAGCAACTTTAAAATTAGAATTGAATGGGAAGTTTTACCAAATGGTTAGGAGCAGGATTAGGGTTTACCTTAGGTGGGCCAATAGGAAGTATTATTGGGTTTGCAGTAGGAAGCTTTGTAGATGGAGTCTCTAAAGAAGATGTCTTAAAAGAATATCAAAAAGCACAATCTGGAAGAGGAGCAAGCAATACGCAATCTGGAGATTTCGAAATTAGTTTATTAATCTTAGCATCTATTGTTATCAAAGCAGATGGAAAAGTAGATAAAAGAGAACTAGATTTTGTAAGATCACAGTTTATTGGTATGTACGGAGAAGAACGTGCAAATCATGCATTTAAATTGTTTAAAGGAATTATTAAAAAAGAGGTGTCTGCCCATCAAGTTTGTACGCAAATTAGACAGCATATGCCACATGCATCAAGGTTGCAGTTAATGCATTTCTTATTCGGAATCGCAAAGGCAGACCAACAGGTTTCAGAATCAGAAGTAGAAGAAATTAGAAAAATTGCAGGCTATTTAAATATCAACCAACACGATTTTGAATCGATCAAAGCCATGTTTTATGATGCGTCAGATAGTGCTTATAAAATATTAGAAATCACAAAATCTGCCACCGATTCTGAGCTTAAAAAAGCCTACAGAAAAATGGCGAAAAAGTACCATCCAGATAAATTACAAGACTTAGGAGCAGAGCATCTCAAAGGAGGAAAAGAGAAATTCTTGCAAATCCAAAATGCTTACGAAAAAATTAAAAATGAACGAGGTATTTAAATAGTAGGTAGCAAACAGGTATTTATACGTGGTTGTGACTTAATTTAAAAAAACTATATTTGTTAGAAATGTAATCGTTTACCTATAAAAATTGCTTAATTCTACCTTTCCCTCCAGAAAACAGTAATTGTTTTTTGAGTAGCCTTTTAAGTTTATAATTAGTATGTATAACTCACTAAGAGATATTCTCTAAAATAATGTGAATTGTAAAGGTATGACTGCATGTTATGTGTATAAATACGAACAACTAGAAACTAAACTTTTAATTTCTGATGAAAAATATTTTCAGCAGCACCTTTTTATCAACCGCTTTTTTAGCTGAAACAAATGCAGCGACAGTACAAACGGCAGCACTAATTTGCCAAGGATTAGATCTTAACTCAGTATTAGACCCGAATAATAAAGGTTTTGTTTCTAAACCGATATCTCAAACACCCGGATGGGTTGCAGCAGGTTTTTCAACTTTTTATAAAGTATCTAGTATACCATATATTTTATTTAGTAAAGTTGGCTGTGCTCTAATTACAAAATTTACAGATCGGTCAACAACAGATTTAGGTTCAGTCCTAGATTGTTTTTATACAGATATAACTGGATAAGCGTAAAAAAGATTGTGATTATTAAGAGAAAAGAAATGATAAATAGTAAAGACGAAATTAAGTAATAAAGTATTTTTAATAGTTATAGTTCCTAAAAAGGAACTAATTTATTTTTTAAATCAATATGGAAAAAAGCTACCCAATTAGCACTAAAGTAGAATTTAGAAAAAGACAACTTCTTTTAATACTACTTCTAGGATGTATTTATGCATTTACAATCAACGCTTCTATGGCTCAAGTAGTTTGTGGGCCGATTAATACATTATATCAGACAATAGGTAATAGTACAACCGGAAAAACAGATATATATAGGTATAATAACTTTCAACAAACGTATATCAAAGTAGCTACATTGCCAGGTGGTGCAACAAATAGTAGTGCCCCTAATTCTGCTTATAATGCAACAACACAGTTAGTATATTCTAGCGACCCAGCCGATGGTGGAAAAGTAATTAGGGTATATGACCCTGCAGATAGCTATGCTTATAAGGGTAAAATTACCATTACAGGTGCTTCTCAAAACTTTAACAATACCCTCTTTGCTTACGAAAATTTATTGGGTTATGTGAATGGTGGTAAAATAGTTACATTCAGTATTACAGGTATAACTACCTATCCAGCAAATGCAGCAGTTACTGAGGTTACTGTAACGAACTCAGGGTCAGGAGATTCAATTGATTCGGGAGACTCTAATGATTTTGCTTTGATAGGAACTACTATTTATGGAGTGAACAAAAATCAATTGGTTATCATTGACCTTAATACTGGAATAAAAAGCGCTAGAGATCTAACTATTGATAATTCTTTAGATGGGGTAGCACATGGATCTGGATGGGGAGCCAGTTGGCAAGATAGAAATGGTAATTTCTATGCTTTTAACAATACTAATGGAGGTATATACAAAATTGCAAATATATTATCCGGGACTACCACTTTAGAGAAAATATTAATAGCCAACCCTTCAGGGACGAATGATGGTTTTGGTTGTGAAATAGGGCCAGATCCGTTAGATTGGGATGAAGACGGAATTACTGACAAAATTGATATAGATGATGATAATGATGGAATCTTAGATGTTAATGAATCGGGAGGTACTGGTTTAGACCCAGGAGCTGATGCTGATGGAGATGCAGTTTTAAATTACAGAGACCCAGATATAGCAGGATATGTAGATACAAATGGTGATACTATTAATGATAATTTTGATTTTGATTTAGATGGTGTTCCAGATGCATATGATTTAGATTCAGACAATGATGGTATTCCAGATAATATTGAAGCTCAGGTAACCAATGGATATGTAGCTCCTTCTGGAGTAGACACAGATTCTGATGGGTTAGATGACGCTTACGATACAGATTGTACACCTTGTGGCGCAATAACAGGGTTTGCGGTAAGTCCGCCAAACACAGATGGAACAGGAGATCCAGATCATTTAGATGTAGATGCTGACGATGATGGGTTTTATGACACAACTGAAGCGGGACTTACATTAAGCGGAAATGATATAGATACTGATGGTTTAGATGATGCTGTAGATGCTGTCACTAATAATGCTACAGACCCCAATGGAACATTAAATGATCCACTTACGCTTCCAGATGAAGATAATGATAGATTAACAACTGGAGATGTAGATTATAGAGATATTAAGGATAGTGATTTTGACGGCATTAACAATATAGTCGATTTAGATGATGATAATGATGGTATTTTAGACGTAAATGAATATTCAGGAAGCCTAGATCCTTTTGATGATGAAGATGGTGATGGTATTTATAATTATGCAGATGCAATTGATAATGGCACAGGAGATGGCTCCACTACAGATTATACAGATACCAATAGTGACGGAATTCCTGATGCCTATGATGTTGATTTAGATGGAATTCCAAACCATTTAGATGTAGATTCTGATGGAGATGGATGTTTTGATGCCGTTGAGGCTTCAGGCTCATTTACATCTTCAGATTTAACATCTAGTAATAATTTAGCAGATGCAGATGAAGGTACAGTTGATGCAACAGGAATACCTACTAATACAGGTAGTCCTCAAGCAACTAATTCTTTTGTTACTACAGCGAGTGTAGCAGGTGTTATCACTACACAGCCTCAAGCTTCAACAGTTGTAATACCTGGAGCAAATGCTGTTTTCACAGTTGTAGCTACAGGGGGAGATTTAGTCTATGTATGGCAAGAAAAAATTGGCGCTGGGTCATTTACTAATATATCAAATGGAGGAATTTATAGCGGTGCAACGACTAACCAGTTAACTTTAGCCGCTCCACCTCTAACTCATTCCGGTAGACGATATCGAGTTTTGATTACTAGTTCAACGAATGTATGTACAGATATAACTTCTTCAGAATCTGAATTAACTTTTGATATCTTACCAATAGCCAGCAATGACAACTTAACGTATTCGCCAGGATCAGCAAGTACAGCATTTAATGTAGCAACCAATGATACCACAGGAGACACAGTAGTTGCGAGTACTGTTGAATTCACAACCACAGGGTCTGGAGGTGTATTATCTAATGGAAATAAGACTTTAACAGTGGCAGGCGAGGGAATCTGGACAGTAAATGCTTCAGGTGAAGTAATCTTTACACCTACTGGTGGCTTTTTAGGAACACCAACTGTTATTACGTATAAGGTTGAAGATGCACAAGGAAATAGTGATACAGGAACAGTTACCTTAACAATTTTACAATCAGACTTGTCAATAGTAAAGACTGTTGATGATAGCACACCAAATGTAGGGGAGAATATAGTATTTACTTTAACAGTAACTAATGACGGGCCAAGTGCAGCAACAGGTGTTTCAGT
>MAAC01012176.1_pt1 | contig 24679 bp, 20 predicted proteins | sample 1115981 | NCBI WGS metagenome assembly MAAC01 (sample SAMN04961126, study PRJNA320927) | seawater metagenome | isolation source: sample BD02T64 sea water enriched with oil for 64 days | place: USA:Gulf of Mexico | collected 2013-07-27
CTGAGTTTGAAGAGGTAAAAGACGATAAATAGTTTTAATCATCTTGTTATTGCTATTTCGCTCAATGTCTGCGTTGAACGTGCTCACCTAGTAAACTAGGCTCCGCGCGTTCGCCTTGACCTAGAACGAACTAGCTTCAACAAAATTGATTAAAATAATATTTTTAGTCTCGCAAAATATAAAGCGCTGATTTTTATCGGCGTTTCTTACGTTATAGCTTTCGTTAAGTGAAATGTACAAATAAAAGAAGTCATTTATGTCAAAACGTGATTATTATGAAGTGCTTGGTGTTTCAAAAAGCGCTGAAGAAAAAGAAATCAAAAAAGCCTATAAAAAGTTAGCGATGAAGTATCATCCTGACCGAACTCAAGGTGATAAAGCAAAAGAAGAAACCTTTAAAGAAATCAAAGAAGCGTATGAAATATTAAAAGACGATCAAAAGCGTGCTGCTTATGATCAATATGGTCATGCTGCTTTTGAACAAGGCGGTCACGGTGGCGGTGGCGGCGGTCATGGTGATTTCGGTGATGCTTTTGGCGATATTTTTGGTGATATTTTTGGTGGTGGCCGCGGTCGCGGTGGCCGTCAATCACGTGCACAACGAGGTTCAGATTTACGCTACAACGTAGAGTTAAATCTTGAAGATGCTGTTAAAGGCAAAAGTTTAGAAATTAAAGTGCCCACTTTTGTTAGTTGTGATCCATGTAATGGCTCTGGCGCTAAAAAAGGGACTTCGGCTAAAACTTGTACAACGTGTCATGGCCATGGCCAAGTACAAATGCGTCAAGGTTTATTCGCGGTACAACAAACTTGTCCTACTTGTAGTGGCAAAGGCAAAGTTATTTCTGATCCCTGTACCTCATGTCGCGGTCAAGGTCGCGTTGAAAAAACCAAAACCCTATCTGTTAAAATTCCACCGGGTGTTGATACTGGTGACAGAATTCGCTTATCTGGCGAAGGAGAAGCAGGTGAGCATGGCGCACCAGCGGGTGATTTATACGTGCAAGTGAATGTGCGCGATCATGATATTTTTGTCCGTGATGAAAACCACTTATATTGTGAAGTGCCTATTAGTTTCGTTACCGCAGCCTTAGGTGGCGAGATTGAAGTACCAACCTTAGGTGGTAAAGTTAAACTTAAAGTACCTAAAGAAACGCAAACGGGGAAAATGTTCCGTCTACGTGGTAAAGGCGTTAAGTCAGTTCGTAGTTCTTCTACTGGTGATTTAATGTGTAAAGTGGTACTTGAAACGCCTATTAACTTATCGGGCGACCAAGCAGATTTATTGCGTCAATTAGAAGAAAAAATGGGTAAGAGCAGTAAAAAGCATAGCCCGAAAGAAACAGGTTTCTTTGAGGGAGTGAAAAACTTCTTTGATGACTTGAAAAGCTAAAATTATTTTTAGCTAGGGCGTTAGCCTTATTTCATATTAAGTAAAAAGCCACAAAAGGTAATTCTTTTGTGGTTTTTGTTTTATTAAGCTTGAACCATTCTGCTCTTAAAGCGGATAAGTAAAGTGCCTAGTAAAGTCACTATTAACCAATAAATACTACCACCGCTAACCTCAACCACTTCAGCATAAGGTTCGTCATAGTCTGCGCTTTCTAAGGGTAAGGCATATAATGCACTACTATCATCAGAGCTATAAGTTGCCACCACATCGCTATAGCCCACTTGATATAAATCGATTAATACATCGTAATGATCACTTGCATAGCCAGATAAAAAAGTTGTAATGACTTCATATTCGTCTAAATCACTATCACCCTCAATAATGAAGCTATTGGTGGTAAAGTAGTGAGTCCAAGGGCCGCCATTCTTGCTGATATACAATAAGGCATACACTTCACCGAATTGATTATCACTATAGCTATAAATATCAGCATCAAAAGTAACGCTGAAGGTTTGGTAAAAGCCGTCATTGTCATAATCCTCTAGTAAAAAACTTGCGGCGCTATAAATAGCAAAATCGGCATAATAGTCTCGGTTTAAAGTTAATTGGCTTGAGCTTAACTGGCTTTTGTTTTGAGCAGTTGAGGCACTCTTTGCGCTTTTGATGGTTTTATTTTGACTCGCTAACATTGATGCTCTTGTTGTTGTCGTCGCTTTACCATTGAGTTGATCGGGTACTTCGGTTAGCTTATTCGCCTCGATAGTTGTTTGGCGCTGTTGCTCATTCAGATCTTTTTTAGCCATACCTTGCGAAACTGAATATTGCTTGCTTGTTAATTGACTGGCAGTAAGTTCGTTGGCAGTAGCTTGAGTACAGGCAAGTAAACACACAGTGAATACCAGCAACAGTTTTTTCAGTGGGCTTAGGTTAATTGCTCTAGCATCGTTATTGGTTTTGAACATAGTATTTCCTTACTCGCTTTGTTTAATGTTGCTATTAAAACGCAGTCAAGATGAATACAAGCTGAACATTTTTATTCACTCACTATATTCAACCATGTTCAGCTTATATTCAGTTGCGAAGGGCTATTATTTTAAATAAGCTATAGCAATTAACTTTTCTCTAACGCGCGAGTACTTGGAATAACAATGAAACTTGCTTTATCTTTGATTTTTATTTTTGCTATCACGGTTTCTATGAGTACGAGTGCTCAAGGAAGCTTTTTTTCTGCCACCAATACTATTAAAAGTAATCAACAAGCTAAGCAGAAGGCTAAACCACAACTGAGTGTTAGAAGCAGTAAACAAGCAGCTCAAATGGCTAAAAGTCGTTTTGGCGGTAAAGTGCTTAAGGTACAAAAACAAAAATCAGGCTATCGGGTTAAGCTTATTAAAACGGATGGTCATATAGTGTCAGTTTATGTTGATGCTAAAACAGGTAGAATTAGCGGAGGACAATAGTTATGCGCTTATTACTTATTGAAGACGATCTTGCTTTACAGCAAAACTTACACCAGCACTTGCTCGGGGCTAATTATTTGGTGGACTTAGCCAGCGATGGTGAAACGGGGTTATTTCAAGGGCAAGAGTATCCGTATGATGCCGCTATTATTGATGTCGGTTTACCTATTATTGATGGTATCAGTGTTATTAGGTTATTACGCGAAAAAAATATCGACTTTCCCATTCTGGTGTTAACCGCAAGAAATAGCTGGCAGGATAAAGTGGCTGGTTTAGATGCAGGCGCTGATGATTATTTAACCAAGCCCTTTCAAGCAGAAGAATTACTGGCGCGCTTAAATGCACTTATTAGACGTTCAGCAGGGCAGGCAAGCCCGTTAATAAAAAATGGACCGTTAACGCTTAATACTAAAAACCTACAAGTTGCAGTGAATGGCCAAGCGGTAAAACTTAGCAGCTCTGAATATAAATTACTTGAGTATATGATGCTCCACCTTGACGAAGTTACCTCAAAAGCTACATTAACTGAGCATATTTATGATCAAGACTTTGATCTTGACTCAAATGTTATTGAAGTGTTTATTCGGCGTTTAAGAAAAAAATTAGATCCCAACAATGAATACGGTTTCATTGAAACACTGCGTGGCCATGGTTATAAATTAACGCGGCTAAATAACGGATGAATTCCTTAAAAGTAAGGTTGTTATTAAGCACTTTAGTGATGACCGTGGTGATGCTGCCAATCATTGGGTTTACCTTAAGTAATGCCTTTGAGCGGCAATTAAGCCAAGCGGTGAAAAATGAACTGAAAGCCTATAGCTATTCAATTTTTACCGTGGCTGAGGTTGAGAACAACCAATTATTAATGCCTGAATCATTATTAGAAAACCAATTTAACGTCAGCCAATCCGGTTTGTACGCTCTCATTACACCTTTACCACAAGCACAACAACAAAATCCGCCGCTGTGGCAGTCACAATCTTTACTCACTTTAACTTTACCTGCCTTGTTACCGTCTCCAGATGTTGGGCAAACTCAATTTTCAAAAATTAATCTATCCGGTAATAGTCATTTACTTTATAGTTTTAGTGCTAGCTTTTCTGATAATGGCCAAGCCTTTCCTATCACGCTTCATCTTATTAAAGATCAACAACAATTCTTAACTGCCCTTAGTGATTTTAGGCAACAACTTTGGACATGGTTGTTGGCATTAATGGCGGTGTTTATTTTTGTGCAAATTAGTTGGTTATTATGGACATTAAAACCGTTGACCGTATTAACTCACGAGCTTGAGAATATAGAAAAAGGTCAGAAAAAAGCGTTAAATGCAAAGTATCCGCTTGAATTAAAACAGGTAACTCAGCAATTAAATACCTTACTGGTAACGGAAGAGAATCAGCGTACGCGTTATCGTAATGCTTTGGCTGATCTTGCCCACAGTCTCAAAAACCCTCTGGCAGTTATGCAAAGTCAGGCCGATATTTCAGCTAGCGCCAGTGAACAGCTGCAGTTAATCAATCAGATCATTGAGCACCAGTTAAAAAGAGCGCAAAGTGCTGGGCAGTCTCCATGGCATTTAGGTGTGCAGGTAAAACAAGTTATTGATAAGCTTATAGCAACCTTAGCTAAAATCTACCAAGAGAAAGGTTTGGCTTTTCTTGTTAATGTTGACTCAAGTGCCATTTTCAAAGGTGATGAAACTGATTTAATGGAGATTTTAGGCAATGTTTTAGATAATGCCTGCAAAGCCGCCAATCACAAGGTTGCGGTTAATGTTGCGAGCACAGCTAAAAAATTAACCATTGAAATTATTGATGATGGTGCAGGGTTAGATGAGTCACAACAAGCCATTATTTTATCTCGAGGAGGGCGAGCTGATACTTACCAAGCAGGTCATGGTATCGGTTTAGCCATTGTCAGTGATTTGGTCGCTAGTTACCAAGGGCAGTTACTTATTAATAAATCAGCTATTGATAAACCAGCTATTGATAAGTCAGCAGAGCTTACGGGTGCTTGTTTTACCCTTATTTTTGACTTTTCTAGATAAGAGTTTAGATAAGAATCGAGTTAATAGCCTAGATAATAGTCAAGCCAATAAGTTATTCAGCTGATGCTCGTCCTATGTTCAGCTTCTGTTCAGTTTAGTGTTGTTATTCTTATTACCTAGCATTGGTGATAAGGATTATAACGATGAAAAATTTTATTTTTTTATTCAGCTTAGTATTGACGACATTAGTTAGTTTTACTGTCGTTTCAGCACAAGCGTTTGTTCAGCAAGAGCAAAACCCTCAACGACAATCTCAGCAACATACGTCGACAGAAGAGCAATCATTTAGCGAAGCCGAACTGGCACAAATGCTAGCCCCTATTGCTTTATATCCAGATAGTTTATTAACACATATCTTAATTGCTGCAACCTATCCTATTGAAATTGTAGAAGCTCACCGCTGGCTAAAAAAGAATGAAAAACTTAATGCACAGCAAGCAGCTCAATCGGTGAAAAGCTTTGCTTGGGACGCGAGTGTTAAAGCACTAGTACCATTTGAGCGTATTCTGAGCCGATTAAGTGAAAACTTAAGTTGGACACAGCAACTTGGCGATGCTTTTTTACAAGATGAAGGCCGGCTGCTAGAGAGTATTCAGGTACTTAGAGAGCAAGCCAAGCTTGCGGGTAATCTAGATAAAATGGACAACATGGCGGTTAGCTATGAAGACAGCAATATTATTATTGAAGCGCGTGAAAAAGAAATAGTTTATGTACCTTATTATGATACGCGCATGGTATACGGTGCTTGGCATTGGTCGTCATACCCACCCGTGTATTGGACACCTTATCGCAGCGTTTATGTGAGTCACTACAGTCCTTTTTATTGGCACTCAGGTATTCACATTTCGTTTAACTATTTTTTCAGTGCTTTTCATTGGCATAATCGTCATGTCGTTGTGGTTAATCCGTACCGTGCTCATCACCGTTATTACCATCAGCGTCCGCGTCGTTTAATCGCCCATGGTGGTTATGCAAAACGTTGGGTGCATCAGCCAACGCATAGAAAAGGAGTAGCTTATCGAAGCAAACATACCAGTAAAAAATATCATAGCAACCGGGTAAAGGTTTATAACAGCAATAAGTCGTTGCACTTTGGTAAACAAAATAAAATGAATACCAGAGCCGTTGTTAAACAGTATTCAGCTAATATTAAGGCTAAAGAGCATAGCGCTAAAGAACATAAAGCTAAAGTGTATCGAACTAAAGCGCTTAGCGCTAAAAAACAGTACCGCTCTAATGTTAATGTGAAAAAGGCAAGTTCGCAGCAAATGAGAGCGAAAACGTATAGAAAAAGTGCGAATAAACATAAGGTTAAACACGGTAATATGCCGGTGAGAAAGCAGCGTCACAACACAAACCGAAAACAAAAACATCAGAAGATGATAGCAAGAAATCATCGCTCAAAAGCGACAAAAGCGCATTATAAGTAATTGAATAATGTTAATCATTCTTCTTGAAAATTAGGCAATACGCCGCTACGGCTGTGTTCAAATACCAAGGATGTTTCAACGGTGGTTACTTCGTCACGCGAGGTGATATTTTTAAAGACAAATTGGCGTAAGTGTTCACTGTCTTGTACTGACATATGTATGTAGTAATCATAACTACCGCCCATGTGATAAAGGTTTAATATTTCAGGATATTGCAATAAATCGTCACGAAATTTATTGACAATTTCTTCAGAATAAGGCTGCAACCGAATAGCGGCTATGGCTTCTATATTACCGCCAATCGTGTTTAAATTAACATCAATATGAGCACCTTTGATAACACCGTTTTGTTTTAAGCGTTTTACTCGTTCTAAGCAGGTTGAAGGGGCGATACCTATTTTAGCGGCTAATTCTTTATTAGTAATATCCGCATCATTATATAAAAGCGTTAAAATACGAAGATCTATATTATCGAGCTTTTTCATTATTTGCCTATAAAATTATTTTTAATGTCAATTTCCTTTCAGCGATATTACACTTTATTCGTCTGTTTAGGCTAGCCCGTATCTAGAATATTTGTATTTATTTCGATAATATTAACTATATCCGAATTTTTAGCGATTTTTGAGGATGTAACATTTTAAAATTACATTCAATTGCAATATATTGGTTGCCTTGATTCTCATGATTGACATATTATGTCTCTAGTTTGGATTTATTTGAATAACAAAGGAAAAAAATGGCTATTGCAACCATAGAGACGTTTTTAAAGAAGGAATCAGCTAGCGGCATTATATTAATGTTTGCTGCTGTGTTGGCAATGATATTTGCCAACTCCCCTTGGGTGAGCTGGTATAACTTATTACTGGATGTACCTGTTGTTGTTGCTGTGGGCAGCTTTGAAATAGCAAAACCCTTGTTATTATGGATAAATGACGGTTTGATGGCGCTGTTTTTCTTTTTGGTTGGTCTTGAGTTAAAACGAGAGTTTTTAGAAGGGGATTTATCAAAACCAGGGCAAATTACTCTACCCGCCATTGGCGCGGTGGGCGGTATGCTAATACCTGCGGCTATTTATGTCGCATTTAACTATAACAACCCTAATGCAATAAGCGGTTGGGCTATTCCAACGGCAACTGATATTGCTTTTGCTTTGGGTATTTTAGCCATTATTGGCGCAAAAGTGCCGTTACAGTTAAAGGTGTTTTTAACCTCTTTAGCTATCTTTGATGATTTAGGCGCAATTATTATTATTGCCCTATTTTATACCGAGCAATTGTCTATGCTATCGCTTGTGGTTGCGGCAAGTATGTTGTCAATTTTATTTATACTTAATAGACAAAATGTTACCAGCACTTCTCCCTATATTTTTATTGGTTTAATTTTGTGGGTGGCGGTTTTAAAATCAGGCGTACATGCCACATTAGCGGGTGTGATTTTAGCCTTTTTTATTCCTATGTATGGTAAAAAAGAGCAAGGTGAAGCTGATGAACCTTCGCCGTTAAAATCGCTAGAGCATAACTTGCATGCCACGGTTGCTTTTATCGTTTTGCCTATTTTTGCTTTTGCCAATGCCGGCATCAGTTTTGTTGACGTTGGTATTGAGCAGGTTATGTCGCCCGTGCCTTTAGGTATTATTTTAGGTTTGCTTTTAGGTAAACAGTTAGGTGTGTTTGGTTTTTGTTTTATTGCCATTAAATTAGGTTTTGCTAAATTGCCAGAGAATGTTAATTGGACCTTACTCTACGGTGTCGCTTTGTTATGTGGTGTTGGTTTTACCATGAGCTTATTTATTGGCTCATTAGCGTTTGAGCAAAGTGCTGACATTCCACTTTTTCAAGATAGATTAGGCATTGTTATCGGTTCAGTTATATCAGGTATCTTAGGTTACTTAGTGATCAAAGGTGCCTTGAAAAAAGCGCCTTAATGCGCGACAGATAACAACAATTTATGGCTAGATGCCAATAAAAATTAATGACTGTTGTTTTACCTATTAGTTAGGTGAAATAACGGTCATTTTTCGTTACAATAGCGAAAATTTTTATTCTCCGTATATTTTTATATGCAGCACAATTACCAAGATCTCATGCAACTTTTCAGTGATACTTTTTTTAAGCAGTATAATACCCGCTTAATAAAAGGAGGCGACGAACCTTTATACTTGCCTGCCAATGAAGATTGCTCTTACCATCAAATTATTTTTGCTCGCGGCTACTATGCCAGTGCTTTTCATGAGGTTGCTCACTGGTGTCAAGCGGGTGAAGCAAGGCGTTTGTTGGAAGATTTTGGTTATTGGTATATGCCAGACGGCAGAAACGAGCAACAGCAACAAGCATTTGAGCTGGTTGAAATTATTCCACAAGCGATAGAGTGGGCTTTTAATATTGCTGCGCAAAAAAAATTTCATGTCTCCTCAGATAACTTAGATGGCTTTCAAGCGGATACTAATGGTTTTAAAAAGAAAGTCTTTGAGCAAGTGCAAATATTTTTACAACAAGGTTTTCCCACTAGAGCAAACCAATTCATTGAAGCCTTGGCGCAATTTTACCATACACCATTGCCATTAACGGTTGAACATTTTACTAACACAGAAGCCGCCGCATGTTTAAACTAGGTTTGATTATTAACCCCGTTGCAGGTCTTGGCGGCAGTGTCGCCTTAAAAGGCAGTGATGATATGACATTGCATGCCTTAGCGTTAGGCGCCGAGCCCAAAGCGAATAGTCGTGCACAAACTACCTTAAATGTTTTACTGCCTTATAAAGAAAATATCACCATTTATACGGTTAATGGCCAAATGGGTGAGCAAAGCGCATTAGCATTAGGCTTCGAGGTAAAACTTAGCCATCAAACGCAAAATGAACAAACTCAAGCTGATGATACTGAACAAGCGGTAGCCGCATTATTAACACAGCAAGTTGATATTATTTTATTTGCTGGCGGTGATGGTACGGCGCGTAATATCGCCAAAGCCGTTGAATACTTCGCGTTACAAAATGGTAGCCAACAGGTGCCGGTTTTAGGTATTCCAGCAGGATGTAAAATTCATTCGGGTGTTTATGCTATTACGCCAACTGCAGCGGGTCGCATCGTTGAGATGATGATAACCAAACAGCTGGTTACCTTAACGGAAGGTGATGTTATGGATATTGATGAGTCCTTATTTCGCCAAGGCATTGTAAAAGCCAAGCGCTTTGGTGAAATGCAAATTCCAAGTGAATTACGTTATGTGCAGGCGGTTAAATCAGGGGGTAAAGAGTCAGATGAATTAGTGCTGCAAGATATCGCCGAAGATATTATTGATAAAATGCGTGAGCATTATGATGACTTATTTATTATTGGCTCAGGGTCAACCACCGCTTTTTTAATGGCGGAATTAGGCTTAGACAATACTTTGCTTGGTGTCGATTTAGTGCAAGATGAAGCGCTAGTCGCTAATGATGTGAGTGAGTCACAAATATGGCAGCAATTGCTGCAGGCTAAACAGGCTCAGCAAACTGTGCATTTAGTGATAACGTTAATTGGCGGGCAAGGGCATATTTTTGGTCGTGGTAACCAGCAATTAAGCCCGCGTGTTATCCGTTATATTATTGCTCAAAGTGGCGGTAAAGAAAATATCAGTATTATTGCCACTAAAACAAAGTTAACCGCGCTAGAAAATCGACCGTTGATTAGCGATACTGGCGATAGTGAATTAGATCAAACCTTGTCTGGGTTTATGGCGGTAGTGACAGGCTATAAAGATCAGGTATTATACCCTGTTTCCAGCCCTCAATAAAAAGTTAGTAGTCTCTAGTAAGGGGCTTCTAGCATGGAGTAATAGAATAAATGTCTAACCTCGTAGTGCCATTTATAACGACCGTGGCCGAACTTTATCAGTATTTAGATAACTTATTTGATCAAGATGTTGATAGTAACACTTTGTTTGCCAGTGGTTACTTACGTGGTTTTATCTCCTTATCTGCCACCGAATTTGGTGACGAACAACAAACTATTTGTCCCGCATTGTTGGTAGCCATAAGCGAGCAGTTAAGTCAGGCTAAAGCTGAACTTAGTCCGCAAGATAATGTAATAGTGCAGAACTTTTGGTTAGCTTTACAAGAGCTAGTGTAATATCAGCTGTTCTTAAAACTTGATTAACTCACAAGGTTATAACGGGCAAGGTTATATTTTTCGTCTAACAATATCTCGAATAACAAAACGGTTTGGACTTAAATTAAACAGCATCTCGTTATCAACAGGATAGGGCGTGCCACATAAATCGGCAGCAAGAATATCGGCGGCTAGTGGTGCTGAGCATAAACCGCGGGCGCCAAAGCCCATCATTAGATATAAATTATCAATCACTGGCGCCGTTTGGCTATACGGCCAATTCTTGTCTTTGGCGAGATGAGGGTAGCTTTCAATATGCTTTTGAATATCGGGCATGGCGCCAACCATGGGGAGATGATCGGGGGTCATGCAGCGTAACCTTGATTTGCTATTAGTAATGTCTTGTGTTGTCCAATCAATATTAGCGGTTAGCTCAGGCAAACAAGTTGATAGCATATTTATATTAAATAGATCTTCTTCAGGTTTGGCCGTGGTACGAGTACAATTTTTATTAAAGGTAGCACCGATACAATGGATATTTTTATGGCTTGGCGTTAAATAACCTTTATGACAAATTACCGTGGACAGTTTACTGATATTTTCATTGGTTTTCATACTGGTAACTTGCCCTTGCACCGAGCTAAAGGGTAATTGGTTTATCCAGTCTAAATTAAGCGCTTCTGCACCACCACAAACAACAACCACGCAAGCATCAAAATCACCTTTATTAGTGATTAATCGCCAGTTTTTTTGATGACTTTTATTCAAGACGTTACTATTCGAAGTATTGTTATTCGAGCTGTTTTTATTGGCGGTACTAGTTTGTTTTGGCTTGATTTTGGTTACTAAAGTATTGTGTTCAATTCGAAGTCGTCCAGTGGCTTTAGCAGCATTAATCATCTGCTTAACCGCATCTTGTGGCGATAACCAGCCAGCATTTGGCATAAATAAGCCGCCATACGTTAAATCTACACTGGCGAGTTCACTCGCTTTGCTAGCATCAACACCGTGAATTAAATCTTTTGGCCAAGTGGCAAGCTGGCTAAATTTTTGCTGTCGTTTAACAAGCGATTCTTTATAGGCAATCTCTAATAAACCACACCATTGGTGGGGAAAGGTAAAACCTTGCTCAATAACGTTGTTGTACACGGATTTAGCCCGCCAAAAAGCTTGTTGATAAAATAAACTAATGTCATCTGCCTGTTGGTGCAGTAAAGGGTATAAAGCGCCAATGGCATTACTTGATCCACCTTGGGCTAAAGAATTATCTTTACAATAAAGTGTTACTTTTATGCCTTGCTTGGTTAGTGCTAAAGCTGCACAGGCAGAGGCTATACCGCCGCCAATAATACTGACATGCCGAGGCTTGGTTATTATTGGGCGAAGTTGATAACCTTTTTTTAAGTTTAAGTTTTGCTGGAAAATTCCTGATAGCATTTGATTTTTATTACCGGAGCATGATTTTTTCTCTACTCTAAACCCTACTTGTTGTAAGTGTCTTTTGACAAAACCAGCAACGGTAAATGTTGTTATGCTCGCTTGAGGTTTACTGAGTCGGCCAATTTGAGTAAATAGCTGCTCACTCCATATATCAGGTTTTTTAGTCGGTGAAAAACCATCTAAATACCAAGCATCGACTAAGCCTGAACGGCCAGTTTTTAATGTTGAAAAGCTCTCGGCTGCATCGTCAAAAATAACCGTTAAGCTCACTTGCCCATTAAAAAAGCTAGCCTGAAATTCTGCGATATTATTAGTACTTGGGTATTGTTCGAGCAGCCGCTCAGTAAAAGTATTTAACTGTGGCAGCGCATGCAGCGATTTAAGCAACTGTGCTTTTGATAAAGGATACTTTTCCACACTAATGAAATTGAGCTTAGCTAATTTTTTCTGTGCTAAGCCTTGCCTAACAGCAAGGTCGTTGTACTCATCATAATCCTGCTGTATTTTTTGGTACGCCTGTAAGGTCAATAACAAATTTAAGCCGCTACCAAAGCCAGTTTCAGCAATAGTGAAAGCCTCTGTGGCGGCCATTAATCTGGCGGTAATACCGTTACCGTTAATAAAGATTTCTTCACTTTGTTGATAGCCAAACTCACTGTCGAAATAAATATCATTAAATTGCTCAGAATAAGGGGAGCCATCTTCTTGAAAGCTTAAGTTCGCTGTGGTGCTGAAGTGTTTAGTCAAAGGAAAGTCAACTTTTTGTATAACAGATATCAATAGTCACAATTTTACGTTATTTTTTGTTTTAGATCAGGGTAATTTCTTTAATGTTGATAAAAGAACATAGAAGTTTTAAACTTAATAACATAATATAGCGTACAAGTGTACGCTGGGTGTGCGGCAATAGTTTATTGCCAAGCTAGTTTTTTGCTAAATATTGTTAGCGGCAAACTAGTAATACCAGTTAGTGGTGGCAATGCTTGTATAATGCCCCGATTTTCAAAATTCTTGTATTTTATTTTTAATAAATTTAATTCTTAACAAAGTAATGGTTATTCAAATGAAACGTGTAGTGATCACCGGTATCGGTATAGTCTCAAGCATTGGTAACAATGCCATAGAAGTTTTAGCTTCATTAAAGTCAGGCAAGTCAGGTATTTCTCGCTCTGAAAGCTTTGCTGAACAAGGTTTACGTAGTCAAGTTTGGGGAAAACCAGATATTGACACTAAAGAACATATTGATCGTAAAGCAATACGCTTTATGGGAGATGCAGCAGGTTATTCTTACATTGCTATGGATCAAGCCATTAACGATGCCAAGTTAACTGACGAGCAAGTCTCAAATTTTAGAACGGGCATTGTTGCTGGCTCTGGTGGTGCATCTTCAGCCAATATCGTTGCTTCAACTGACACCTTGCGCAGCCGTGGTATACGTCGTGTTGGTCCTTATGCAGTGCCAAAAACTATGTCTAGCACAGTATCCGCTTGTTTAGCGACGCCATTTAAAATTAAAGGTGTTAACTATTCTATTAGCTCAGCTTGTGCAACAAGTGCTCACTGTATTGGTCATGCGATGGAATTAATTCAACTCGGCAAGCAAGACATTGTTTTTGCGGGTGGCGGTGAAGAAGTTGATTGGTCACTTGCCATGATGTTTGATGGCATGGGCGCATTATCTGCAGGTCGTAATGACACACCTGAGCAAGCTTCGCGTACTTATGATGCTGATCGTGATGGTTTTGTTATTTCTGGCGGTGGCGGTATGGTTGTGGTTGAAGAACTAGAGCATGCCCTTGCTCGTGGCGCACATATTTACGCTGAAATTGTTGGCTATGGCGCAACTTCTGACGGTTATGACATGGTAGCGCCAAGTGGTGAAGGTGCAGTACGATGTATGCAACAAGCCATGCAAGGTGTTGAAGGTGAAATTGATTACTTAAATACTCATGGTACATCGACACCCGTGGGCGATGTTAAAGAGCTAGGCGCTATCCAAGAATTGTTTGGTGAAAAATCACCCGCTATTAGCGCAACAAAAGCCATGACAGGTCATGCACTAGGCGCTGCCGGTGTTCATGAAGCTATTTATTCTATTTTAATGATGGAAAACAACTTTGTTGCGCCATCAATTAATGTCGATAACCTTGACGAACAAGCGCAAGGTTTAGATATTGTTACTGAAAAACGTGATGTAGAGCTTAATTTAGTGATGTCAAACAGCTTTGGCTTTGGTGGCACTAACGCCACATTAGTTATGCAAAAATATAAAAGCTAAATTGTTGGGGGAAATTTATTTCTGATTTTTCCACAGCCGAATGAGCTTAAAGCCACAGTAAGTATTTTACTTGCTGTGGCTTTTATGTATATATATAGGAGATACGGTATGTCATGGTGACAGGATGTCAAAGAATGACTTTCTTCTAGCCGTTCGGGCATAAATTATTCTATAATTGCTTTATTGAATTTTAGAGTCCTTCTTCACTTAAATGAAAATACTTTTCGATGAAAATATGCCTTACGCTAAAGAGTTTTTTAGCGACTTTTGTACTCCAGACACACTCATACCTTTTTCTGGACGTGACTTAACGGCTCAGCAAGTTCAGGATGCTGATGTATTGTTAGTACGGTCAGTTACGCAAGTAAATGAAGTGTTATTAAAGGCTAACAATAAGCTTAGCTTTGTTGGCACAGCAACCATTGGTATGGATCATATTGATCAAGACTACCTTGTTAAACGCAATATTGCCTTTTATTCAGCGCCAGGTTGTAATGCAATTTCTGTAGCTGAATATGTGATCAGTAGTTTAGTTATTTTAGCTGAACGTTATTTATTAGACCTATCCAAACTTAGCGTTGGTATTGTCGGCGGCGGTAATACGGGCACACGTTTAAGTGAAAAGTTAATGGCTTTAGGTATTACTTATAAAATTTGTGATCCGCTGCTTGCACAAAATGAACAAGACACCAGAGACTTTTCATCTTTAGATGAAGTACTTAACTGTGATGTGATTTCACTGCATGTGCCTAAAATTATTGATGGTGAATATCCAACCTATCATTTACTTAATGAAGAGCGCTTAAATAAATTAACTAATGAACAAATATTGATCAGTGCCTGTCGCGGTGAAGTTATTGATAACCAAGCGTTATTGGCGTTGAAAAAACGAGGCCATGGTTTAAAAGTAGTGCTTGATGTTTGGGAAGGTGAGCCCGACGTTTTAACGCCTTTAATTGACTATACCGAAATAGCCACCGCACACATTGCGGGTTATAGCTTAGAAGGAAAAGCTCGTGGCACAGAAATGCTTTATCAGGCATTATGTGACCATGTAGAAAAGCGCCAACTAATTAGTATTGAACCTAAATATCAATTAGTTAACTTTTTGCCTCCCGCAAATATTGCTTCGATAAAATTAAATCAAGAATTTAATGAAGTATTGCTAAACCAATTAGTTAAAATGGTTTACGATGTCAGGCGAGACGATGCTATTTTTCGTCAACAATTATCAAGTCAAGGTTTTGATAGCCTCAGAAAAAATTACCCGATTCGACGGGAGTTTTCAGCAGTGCAAGTAACCTTGTCATCTAATGCCTCAAGTGATGTGCCCCATCGCTTAGGGTTTACCAAAATATAACTAGTAATACCAATGCTAGTCAGTTAAACAAGAGAAGAGAGAGGATCATGGCACAGAAATTTGATGTATGCATACTTGGCGCAACAGGGCTAGTTGGCAAAACCATTATGGAAATTTTAGAGCAAAGAGATTTCCCTATCAATAAACTTTACCCGTTAGCAAGTGCTCGCTCAGCGGGTGAGTTCGTTGAATTTAATGGCGAAAGCATTGAAGTGCTTGATGCGGATCATTTTGATTGGAGCCAAGCGCAAATTGGTTTCTTTTCAGCAGGTGGTGCAACATCAGCTAAATATGCCCCTATTGCAGGGGATGCAGGTTGTATTGTTATTGATAATACCTCTGAATTTCGTTACGACGATGATATTCCATTAGTTGTACCTGAAGTAAACCCAGAAGCATTGGCTGAATATCGTAATCGCAATATTATCGCGAACCCAAATTGTTCAACGATTCAAATGATGGTGGCATTAAAACCAATTTATGACGCCGTTGGTATTAGTCGCGTTAACGTTAGTACTTATCAGTCAGTTTCTGGTGGCGGTAAAGCGGCTATGGATGAATTAGCAAAACAAACGGCTGATTTATTAAGTGGCAAGCCGGTAGAGACGAAAAACTTTTCTCGTCAAATCGCTTTTAATGTTATTCCACAAATTGATGTGTTTCTTGAAAATGGTTATACCAAAGAAGAAATGAAAATGGTGTGGGAAACTAAGAAAATTTTAGCTGATGACAATGTACTTGTTAACCCTACAGCGGTTCGTGTACCAGTATTCTTTGGCCATGGTGAAGCATTACATATTGAAACCAACTCGCCTATTTCTGCAGAAGAAGTTAAAGAGTTGTTAGCAAAGGCACCAGGTATAGTGGTTTGTCATAATGACGAAGACTTCCCAACTCAAATTGGTGATGCTAGCGGCAAAGATGACACTTACGTTGGCCGTATTCGTGAAGATATTAGCCATAACTGCGGTATTAATATGTGGATTGTTGCTGATAATGTTCGTAAAGGCGCAGCAACGAATAGTGTACAAATAGCTGAGTTATTAGTAAAAGATCATTTAAGCTAGTTATTAGCCTAAGTCGATAAAACTCAAGAATATTTAAAGCTCGCCGTTAACATTAGAGATAATGTTAACGGCGAGTTTTTTGTTTTTAGCTACTGTCATAAAATAGCTATTAATTTATATGCATAATGATTAGAAAATATTAAGCATTTATGATTGAATTTGATATGATCTAATTAGCTATAGATCTTTCATCTATAATTGATGGAATGAATTTTGCTTTGTTTTTTGGTGTTTGACCATGTCAATGCGTTGACATTAACTAATTTTTGAAAAAAATAATAACTAGGAAAGTCTCGATGCAAAAATTATTACGCCTGTGCCTATGGCAGGTTGTTCTTAGCATACTCACCGTGAGTACTATTTCTGTTAGTTTACCTGCTTTTTCACAGGGAATAGGAGCAGATGAAGAGCGCGGCATCCGTATGCGCGGTCCTAAAAGCAGTGATGTTTTCCCTTATGATCGATATGGCCCTATTACTAAAAGAGATACGCTATGGAAAATAGCGCTAACAATAAGACCTGATAAACGCTTAACTGTGTATCAAGTGATGCAGGCATTATATCAAGCCAATCCTCAAGCATTTGCTGGCAGTAACTTTAACCACCTAGTTGAAGGTCAATATTTGAAAATTCCGTCATTTAACCAAATGATGGCAGTTAACTCTACTGTGGCACAGCAAAAATCAGGTCGAGATGATAAAGCTTGGCAGAAGCAACAACCTGCAGTAGTTAAAAAAGTTGTTGATAAACCCAAAGAGCCCGTGGTTAATAAAAAAGATTTAGACACGGTTAAAATTGAAATTAACGATCAGTTACAAAAAATAGACACAGAGCAACAACAGCGATTACAAAGCATACAAAGTGATGTTTTAGACTCTATCGACGGTTTACAGGCCATATTGAAAGAAAATGAAGCGCTACGCCAACGTTTATCTAAATTCAATAATCAGCTTGGCACCATGCAAAAAGAGGTGGCAAAAAGCAAAGAAATTAAACTGCAAATGGACGATATGATCCAATTGCAGCAAGCGTTACTTGCCAAAGCACAAGCACGAGAACAAGAGTTATTGTTAGAGAAGCAGCAAGCGGAACTGGAAAAGGGTAATATTTTTTCAAGTTTATGGTTTATTGTTTTGATGGCGACATTGCCAGCTATTTTAATTCTTTTTGTGGTAGCGCTGCTGTTTAAACGTCGAAAAGCCGAACCCGCGCCAGCAAAAGAAAAACCAACAAAAAAATCTAAAAAAGAGTCTGAAAAAGTAACAGAAGCTGAAGTTGAAGAAATAGAAGCCGTTGATGACTTATCGCTTGATGACGAGTTGTCGCTAGATGATGAACTTTCACTTGATGATGACTTATCTGTTGATTTATTGGAAACTGACGAGAGCAGTGCTGACGATGATGTTATTCATCTAGATGATAACGATGATGATGAGTTAGACGATCTTGATGATTTGGAAGATATCTTACTCGATGATGACAGTGCTCTTGAAGAGAAGGCTAGTGATGAATTAGACCAAAGCGATTTAGATTCTTTATTAGAAAAGCCTGAAGCTGAAGAGGAACCTCTTGCAGAAGAAAAAGAGGCAGCAGGTGAAACACTTGAAGATAATCAGCTTGATCAAAATGATCTTGATGATTTACTTGGAAGCCTTGATGAAGAGCTTTCTGTTGAAGAGCCTTCAGCTGAAACAGAGCCTTCAGCGGATAAAGAGCCAGCAGAAGAAGAAATTAATATTGATGATATTTTAGCTGATGTTGATGGTGAGCCAGCAGAGCTTATTGAAGAAGAGCTATCAACAGAGGCCGATACTGAAAGCGAAGATGCACAAGCAGAAATCACCGATCCCGATGATATTGACGCCTTACTTGATTCAATGGATGTAGAGCCTTCAACAGAAAAAGAACCTTCAGCGGATCAAGCGCCACCAGTTACCGCTGAAAGCGAAGATGCGCAAGCAAAAATCACCGATCCTGATGATATCGATGCCTTACTTGATTCAATGGATGTAGAGCCTTCAGCAGAAAAAGAACCTTCAGCTATCACTGAAAGCGAAGATGCACAAACAGAAATCACTGATCCTGATGATATTGATGCCTTACTTGATTCAATGGACGTAGAGCCTTCAGCAGAAAAAGAACCTTCAGCGGATCAAGCGCCTTCAGTTACCGCTGAAAGCGAAGATGCGCAAGCAGAAATCACTGATCCTGATGACATAGATGCCTTACTTGATTCTTTGGACGTAGAGCCTCCAGCAGAAAAAGCTCCTTCAGCTGCCGCTGAAAGCGAAGATGCGCAAGCAGAAATCACCGATCCTGATGATATCGATGCCTTACTTGATTCTTTGGATGTAGAGCCTCTAGCAGAAAACGAAGATGCACAAGCAGAAGTTACCGATCCCGATGATATTGACGCGATACTTGATGCCTTAGATATTGAAGAGTCATCAGCGGAAAAAGAGCCTGTAGCCGATATTGAAAACGGAGATGCGCAAAAAGAAATGACCGATCCTGATGATATAGATGCCTTACTTGAGTCAATGGGTACCGGTGAACCTACAGACAAAGAGGTTACCGATTCAAAAGAAATTGATGACATACTTGAATCAATGGCTGTTGCAGAAACTGAGCAAGTTCAAGAGGACACTGCTACAGATGAAGAAAACGTGAATAAAGCAAAAATAGCAAATTTAACGGAAGAATATGTCGCGCCACTTCTAGCCGTGGATTTCAGTGATATTATCAATGGCGATGCTGTTATTACTGAAGAGGAAAATACTGCCAGCGATGATTCTGCCGAAGAAGAGTTTGATATTGATGCACTTATTGCTGATGTTGAAAGTGAAAGTGAAAGTGAAAGTGAAAGTGCAAAAGAAAGTTCATCACCATCCGCACCATCCGCACAACCAGCGGCAGAAGAGCCGTTTGATATTGGTGATGATTTAGCCGATGAGCAACCTGGTGCTTTTGATGAAGAAACGCTTGCTGAATTATTAAATGATAAAGCGGCTGAGCAAACGATTGAGCTAACTCCTGATTTCTCTGATCAAAATGTCTTAGCTGATTTACTTAATGACAGCGATGAAAATGATGACAATATCATTTCAGAAGCGACAGAAATAAATGATATTCAAGAATTAGACAACCTAGAGTTTGATGAGTTATTAGCTAATATTGAAGAAGAATCAAGTGTGGTTAATCAACCTGCTGACTTTAACCAAAATGATGATTATGACTCACCTATTTCATTAGATGATTTTGATGATCCTAATAGCGGTTTAGGTGCTGTTGATGCTGAAGATAGTAATGACGAGAAGCAAAACTTTGTTTCTGTTGACTCTCTACTCTCAGCGAGTCTAGATGAACAAACGTTAGCAGAGCCCTACAATGAAGCTAATATTGATGTTGGTTTAAATGAGTACCCAGAGTTTACTAATGATGTTAACCCCATTGATGTTGACGATGATGAAAACGGTATGGCTGCTAAACTTGATTTAGCTAAAGTCTATGTAGAAATTGGCGATCAAGATAATGCGCAGGTTATTTTACAAGAAATTATCAAACAGGGTAATAGCCAGCAGCAACTAGAAGCTCAAGCCTTATTAGATAATTTGTAATAGCCATTTTATTGGCATAGCAGGATAAAATAATAGATAATGCGCCACTTTAAATGTTTATGCTAATTGGTATAACAAAGTAGCACATTAAGAGGTTTGCATGCGTTATGCTCTAGGCATCGAATATGATGGCAAAAATTACTGCGGTTGGCAGCGACAAAAAAGCGTCGTTAGTGTTCAGCAAACATTAGAGCGTGCTTTATCAAAAATTGCCAATGAGCCGATTGAAGTTATCTGTGCGGGTCGTACCGATACTGGAGTTAATGCGACCAACCAAGTGGTTCACTTTGACACCAGTAGTATACGTAAAGACGTTGCTTGGACGTTAGGTGTAAATACTCACTTACCTAGTGATATTGCCGTCACTTGGGTTAAAGAGGTAAGCGAAGAGTTTCATGCTCGTTTTAGCGCAACGGCTAGACGCTACCGTTATGTTATTTACAACAACAGATTACGCTCAGCCATTTTAAGTCATGGTATTAGTCATTTTCATTATCCTTTGGATGAAGAGTTAATGCACCAAGGGGCTCAACACCTTGTTGGGCAACATGATTTCACCTCATATCGCACCGTACATTGTCAATCGCATTCCCCAGTTAGAACCATCAAACATTGCCATGTTACACGCCAAGGTGAATATATTGTTGTTGATATTAAGGCGAATGCTTTTTTACACCACATGGTGCGTAATGTGGTGGGTAGTTTAATGCGTGTTGGTCAGTCTCAAGAAAGTATTGGCTGGATAAAAGAAGTGCTTGAATTGAAAAACCGCTGTTTAGCGGGTGTTACTGCGCCGCCAGAAGGTTTGTATTTTGTCGAGGTAGATTATCCAGAGCAATTTGCTTTACCAAAAAGACCTTTTGGGCCGCTTTTTTTGAAATAGTTAATTCACGACTTACAAATAACAACAAAACAGACCAGTTTTTTATATAAAATATAGGTTAAAGTATGTTTTAATTCATGGTTATATTTGTTATCACATTCTATTTGATTTTTTGTGTATGTATTTTCAACAAAAAATTAATTTATATTCGTTGCAATAGGCAAAAATAAAATTATGAGCTGGATTGAAAAAATTCTCCCAAAAGCGAAATCTACCCAAAAACGCAATATCCCTGAGGGCGTTTGGAGTAAATGTTCTTCATGTAATGCAGTACTTTATAAAGTAGAGTTAGACCGACAAATTTCGGTATGTCCAAAATGTGATCATCACATGCGTATTAGTGCGCGTAAGCGTATTGATAGCTTTCTTGATCAAGATAACCGCGCTGAACTTGGTGAAGAGTTTGAAGCCCAAGATATATTAAAATTTAAAGACTCAAAACGTTATAAAGACCGATTAAGCGCTGCGCAAAAAAATACCGGCGAAAAAGATGCCTTAGTAGTGATGAAAGGTGAATTGCACGGCATGCCTGTTGTTGTTGCTGCCTTTGAATTTGCATTTTTAGGCGGCTCAATGGCATCAGTAGTGGGCGCTCGTTTTGTTGCGGGCGTTGAATACTGCCTTGAACACAATCTACCTTTTATCTGTTTTTCTGCTAGTGGCGGCGCTCGTATGCAAGAGGCATTGTTCTCATTAATGCAAATGGCAAAAACCAGTGCTGCGTTAGCTAAAATGAGTGAAAAAGGCTTACCTTATGTGTCAGTGTTAACTGACCCTACTATGGGCGGTGTTTCTGCTAGTCTTGCCATGTTAGGTGATATTAATGTTGCTGAGCCAAAAGCATTAATTGGTTTTGCTGGCCCAAGAGTTATCGAGCAAACAGTACGTGAAAAACTACCTGAAGGTTTCCAGCGCAGTGAATTTCTACTAGAAAAAGGCGCTATTGACATGATAGTTGATCGCCGTAATATGCGTGAAACGTTAGCACGTGCGTTAGCTAAGTTTATGGGGCAAGTTAGTCCTTTTGCTCAAGCTGACTGAACATAAAATAATATAAAATAGAGTTAAATTAGAGCTATCAATGTCACAACATTTTAAAAGCCACTCAAAAGGTTGTAAAAACCTTAACGAGTGGCTTTGTTATTTAGAAACCATTCATAATACTGAGATAGAACTTGGCTTGTCTCGTGTTGGTCAAGTTGCCAAGCGCTTAGCCATAGATTTTAGTTTTGCTACTGTGATCACAGTGGCGGGTACTAATGGCAAGGGCACCACTTGTGCCTTCTTAGAAAATGCTTTACTCAATGAAACTGAGTGTAATGGGCAAGTGTCGAACACAGGACTCGCTGTGGCCGTTTATTCATCACCCCACATTGAGCGTTTTAATGAGCGCTTACGGGTAAATAAAGTCGATGTTGATGATCAGGCCTTTATTGATGCTTTTGAACAAATAGAGCAGACAAGGGCTGAAATATCATTAAGTTATTATGAGTTTACTACCTTGGCGGCTTTTTTGGTGCTAATGACGGTAAAGCCCAATGTAATTATTTTAGAAGTGGGTTTAGGTGGCCGCTTGGATGCCACCAATATTATTGATGCCGATCTCGCGGTGATCACTACGGTTGATCTTGATCATCAAAATTTTCTAGGCAACAACCGCGAAAGCATCGGTTTTGAAAAAGCGGGTATTATGCGTGCTAATCAACATATCATTATTGGTGATATTAATCCGCCACACTCGGTAGTGAACCATGCTCAAGACGTTAATCAAACACTATCTCAAGCGGATAAGCAGCAAGCCTTAGCTAAAGTAAAAGTTAGAGAGCAAAGCTTTACTGTGGTTGAGCAAGCTATTACTGCGCAAGCAGTACCATCGAATGAGCAAGCTTTGTGGCAATGGCAATGTAGCGATAAAAACAATACTCAAGCAGGCGCTTTTTACCTAAATAATCTTCAAGCTACTCATATTCCTCGTGATAATGTTGCCACGGCATTAATGGCATTAAAACAACTTAATATTGATTTAACCACGGATAAAGTCAATAAACTTATTGGGTGCACTAAGGTTGCAGGCAGAACAGAAATGTTTACTCATCATTGCGATATTATGCTTGATGTTGGTCATAATCCTCATGCGGGAAAATATTTAGCTAGTCAACTTAGTAAGCTTAGAAAACAAAAAGGCTATACAAAAATTATTGCGGTTAGCGCCATGCTAGCAGACAAAGATATCAGCAACACCTTATTATCCCTTAGTGAGCAAATAGATGATTGGTATATTGCCCCCCTTAATGTACCCAGAGCGGCAACCGCTGAATCAATGAAAGAAGTGCTTAGCCATGTTACTAATTCAATCAATTGTTTTGACAATGTCACTCAGGCATTTAAAATAGCTCATCAAGAAGCCAAATTGACAGAGTTAATACTTGTATTTGGCTCATTTTATACCGTTGCCGAGATCAGAAAACAGCTGATTTAAACGCAAATGTTAGTTTATTTGACAAAAGTATGGAGTTTCACTTGTCTACACCGTTTCAAAACCGCCTTGTTGGTACTATTATTATTGCCGCAGCTGTTATTATATTTTTGCCCGACTTACTCGATGGCAAAAAAAAATCGAATCAAACTGACTTTGAAGCTATTCCAACAGCCCCTGCCTTTACGGGTAAAATGACAAAGAAACCATTTCCTGAAGATAAGTTAGTCATAAAAGAGCCAGCAAAGCTTGTTGATGAACAAGCCCTTGATGAAGCTATAGCTAAAAAAAGCAATGGCAATAAAGCGACCAACATAGAAAAACATAAAAAGAGTAAAGTGACGCCTGCGACTAAGCCGAAAGTTATTGTCGAAAAGAAAATCGCCACAAAAGCTGCCACTAAAACTAAAGTAACAACGGCAAGTGTATCGGCTATAAATAAGCCAACCTTAGGCTCACAACCACCTAAAGCCGTAAACAAAGAAGCCTGGGTTATTCAATTAGGCAGCTTTAAGCATAAAAAAAATGTTGAAGAGCTATTAGCTAAACTCAAAAAGAATGGCTACACCACTTTCACTAAGCCCATTAAAACCAAACAAGGTAGTTTAACCAAGGTTTTTGTAGGGCCACAATTAATTAAATCCTCATTAGAGAAAAAAATCCCCGCATTAAAAAAACTGACTAATGTGCAAGGAAAGGTTGCTCGTTTTTACCCAACTAAATAAACTTTTTAACTAAAATTTATAGGAATTTTTTATTCTATTCTGGTAGAATGCGCGCCTCTAATCAATGAGAAACTTAAATTATGGTTTGGATAGATTATGCCATCTTGGCAGTTGTAGGTGTATCAACACTAATTAGTTTAGTGAGAGGCTTTGTTAAAGAAGCCGTATCATTAATTATTTGGATCAGTGCCTTTTTTATTGCCAGTACATTTTATGCCAATCTAGCCAATCTTCTTACCAATATTTCCGATCAGTTCTTGCGAAATGCAGCTGCAACCGCGATTTTATTTATAGCCACTTTAATACTAGGAGCACTTGTTAACTACCTTATTGGTCAGTTAGTGAGTAAAACTGGTTTATCGGGTACAGATCGTGTTTTAGGCTTAGTATTTGGCGCTCTGCGAGGCGTGCT